>TARA_R110000824_G_scaffold50961_1_pt1 | contig 126290 bp, 115 predicted proteins | sample TARA_R110000824 | Tara Oceans TARA_R110000824 (sample SAMEA4397747) | marine metagenome | biome: Polar Biome; feature: [MES] marine water layer (ENVO:01000295) within the mesopelagic zone...; material: water (ENVO:00002006), including particulate matter (ENVO:01000060) such... | reverse complement strand
CACCTCACACCTCACACCTCACACCTCACACCTCACACCTCACACCTGTATATTCCATTTTGTTCTTTAAGTGTTTCTAAAAATAACTTTTTAGAATATAAGGCTGGCCTCACAATACTACCCTGCTTATTTATTAGGATGTGGTGGTGATGTCGCTGGATGCTTGGATTGCCGTAGGAGTGGTGCTGACTATTTTCCCGCTAATGGCGTTCTCCCGCCTAGGCCCGGATATTATTCTGCTGGGGGCGGTGATTGTGTTGATGACGCTGGGCGTGATTGACCCGCAGCAGGCGCTGGGGGGCTTTTCGAATAGCGGCTTATTCACCGTTGCCTTTATGTATGTACTGGTGGCAAGCATTCGTGAAACCGGCGGTATCGATCTAATTATCCGCTATGTGCTTGGCCGCCCCCATAAAGAAAGCGGCGCGCTGGTACGCCTCTTGCTGCCCGTAGCAGCACTCAGCGCCTTCGTTAATAACACGCCTGTGGTCGCTACCTATCTTCCGGCCGTCATGAGCTGGAGCCGAAGGCTGCGTTTATCTCCACAGCGGTTGCTGATGCCGCTCAGTTTTGCGTCTATTCTAGGCGGCACGATTACTTTATTTGGTACCAGCACTAACTTAGTGGTGCATGGGCTGTTGCTGGAACGTTACCCCGAACTGGGGATGGGGCTGTTGGATTTAGCCTGGGTAGGTATTCCTGTGGCAGTGGTGGGGCTCGTTTATCTGATCGTACTGGGGCCACGTTTACTGCCTTCCCGGGAAGGGGTGGCCAATGCGTTTGCCAATCCCCGTGAGTTCACCATTGAAATGGAGGTCGACCCGGCGGGCGTATTGGTTGACCGCAGCGTTGAGGAAGCCGGGCTACGTCATTTGCAGGAGCTATTTCTGGTTGAAATAGAGCGCGCAGGCAACGTGGTTAGCGTGGTGGGTCCCGGCGAGCAGCTAAAAGGCGGCGACCGGCTGGTGTTTGCGGGCACCTCCGATGCGGCGGTGGAATTGCAGCAGATTCGTGGCCTGATTCCTTCTCGCGATGAAACCTCCAGTTTGGAAAAAGAGTTCAAGGAGCGCCGCTTGGTCGAAGCGGTGGTTTCTAATCAGTGCCAGTTTATTGGCCAGCGTATTCGCGACGGCCACTTTAGAACCTTGTATGGCGCGGCGGTGTTGGCGATCTGCCGAGGTGGCGAGCGCGTGAAAGGCAACCTGGGCCAAGTGCGGTTACAGCCTGCAGACGTTCTGCTGCTGGAAGCACGACCACCGTTTATTGAGCGTCATCGTCAGTCACGCGACTTTTTATTGATTAGCGAGCTGAATGGTGCCGCCCGGCCGATACACGAAAAAGCGCCACTCGCCTGGGGTCTTTTGTTAGGGGCTGTGTTGCTCGCCGCCCTGGGCGTGCTGAGTATGTTGAACGCCGCGATGTTGGGGGCGGCATTAGCGCTGTTGACGGGATGTTGCTCGGTGGGGGCGGCCAAACGTGGCCTTGATACCCCGGTGTTGTTAACCATTGCTGCTTCCTTTGGCGTGGGTGCCGCGCTGCAAAGCTCCGGCGCCGCTGAGGTCATTGCCGGTAGTTTGCTTACCTTAGTGGCGGGGAATCCTTTGCTACTGCTGATCGGCACTTACTGTGTGGTTGCGCTACTCACTGAACTGGTGACCAATAACGCCGCCGCAGTGATTATTTTTCCGGTGGTGATGAGCGCGGCAGAAAGCCTGGGCGTTAGCCCGATGCCTTATGTGGTGGCGGTGATGTTTGCTGCCTCAGCCAGCTTTTTAACGCCCATTGGGTATCAAACCAACCTGATGGTATATGGCCCTGGGGGCTATCGAGTGAGCGATTTTCTGCGTTTGGGGAGTGGTTTGAATATACTGACTGGGGCGATAGCGCTACTCTTGATCCCTTTGGTGTGGCCCTTTTAAGCGAAGTACGTCCTTTTTAATAGACGATGGCCATTTAAAGCGCTGGCCTGCTCGCTGTTAACGCAGGTTTGCGCTAGGGTGACGCTTTTTGGATAAGGAATACGATGTTATGACTGCTCCTGGCGAACTGATTATTGAACCGAAAGATGGTCAACCCGCCGATGCGTGTGTGTTTATTATTCACGGCTTAGGTGCGGACGGGCACGATTTTGAGCCGCTGGTACCCGCATTAGCGCTGCCTAAAGATTCGCATGTGCGCTTTATTATGCCCCATGCGCCACGCCTGCCGGTGACTATCAATGGCGGCATGGTCATGCCCGCTTGGTACGATATCCTTGCCATGGATTTGGGGCGCCGGGTAGATGAGAGCCAGCTTAAGAAATCTGCTGAACGCATCCAGGCGCTGATCCAAGAGCAGATCGACCAGGGTATCGATAACCAGCGCATTATTGTGGCGGGCTTTTCACAAGGGGGCGCCGTTGCCTATCACGCAGCGCTTACTTTCCCCGCACCGCTGGGCGGGCTGTTGGCTATGTCGACCTACTTTGCGACGGCCGACAATATTGAGTTAGCGGAAGCCAACCGCCAGATCCCGATCGAAGTTCAGCACGGTAATTTTGATCCGATTGTACCCGAGAGCCTGGGCCGCAGCGGCGCAGATCGCTTAAAAGCGCTGGGTTATGCAGTCAATTACCGTCAGTACCCAATGGCGCATGCACTCTGCCCGCAGCAGGTTAACGATATTGGAAAGTGGCTAAGTGCTCGTCTAAGCTGAGCGCCTATTCGTGACCGATGCAAGGACGTGACGTAAACGGATGTTAGCTTCCTTTGATGTAATAGAAGTGCTACTGGCGCTGTGCTTAACAGGGTCCGCTTTTGTGTGCCTGTTTGATCGTCACCTAGTCCGTGCCAGCTGTTTTTTTTTCGTCTTTGCAGGCGCAATGGTGCTGGCGTGGTTGAAGCTCGGCGCGCCATGGCTGGCGGCGTCCGAGCTACTGTTAGGTGTTTTACTGACAGGGCTGTGCTTCTTCTATGCACTGGGCCTCCTTTCTCCCGGCGCTTCCGCGCCTTTAAAGCACGATAAATTTAGCCATCCCTGGTCGCGGGTTGCGATGCGCGTGGTCTTGGCGCTGGCCTGGTTTGTCATGGTCGGCGCGGCAATTCGCTACGTGATTGGCGATATGATGTATTCACCTGCCGAGCACCCACTATTATTGGCCGGGGTGCTCATCGCCGCTCTTGCCCTGGCGGCGTTTGCCTTGCACCGGCATCTCTTCAGGCGTCTGCTGGCCTTTAATCTGCTTGGCTCCGGCGTTTTTATACTTTTGGCTGGCGTGGCGGGAACCTCAGCGGCTGCGCAAATGCTCATCAGTGTAGGGCTGTTGGTGGCGTGTCTTGGGACGATGCTTGGCGCTTTACTCATTCGCCAGCTGTTACATTTGGAAGGGGTCGAGGCGCTAGGGCGTGACGGTAAACCCCAGAGGAGCAAGGCATGACATGGCGCTTTGGCCTTTTCGATAGCACCTTTGCGCCGCTTGTCTCTACTCACTGGGCGTTGCTGGTGGCCCTGGTTTTTCCACTGTTGATGGGGGGATTGGCAGCATTATTTCCTCCTAAGCGCGCCTGGCCTGTCGTGTTGGCCAGCGTGCCGCTATTAGCCTCGGGTGGCGTGCTGTTAATAGCCTTTCAGGAGGCGGGCCTACTCGGTTGGCAGTGGGAAATAGCGGGGCTTATCTTATCGCTGCGCTTAAACGGGTTAAGCGTGCTATTACTGCTAACGACTCAGTGTATCGTCGTTGCCGCCGCGCTCTACACGCCTGGGCATTTTCGCTTAACCGAGCCTGGTCCTTTAGCGCGTTGGCTATGGCCGTTGATGGGCGTTGCGCTGAGCGCGCTGTCACTCATTTGGTTGGCCACCGACTTACTCACTCTTTATATCGCGTTAGAGCTAATGGGCCTGGCCGCGGTAGGCATGTTAATGCTATCCGGAAAGGCGCCAGCGTTGCTGGCGGGAATGCGCTATTTGTTATTGGCGTTAGTTGGGTCGCTCACGTATCTATTGGGGGTGGCACTGATTCTGGGCCAATGGGGCCGTTTGGATTTACAGGGCTTAGCTGAGGTCATAGAGCCGGGCCCGGTGGCTTGGTTCGCCGCTGCGCTCATAGGCGCTGGATTGGCTTTGAAAGCGGCGCTGTTTCCCTTGCACGCTTGGCTGACCCCCGTTCACGAAAATGCTTGGACGCCGGTTAGCGCGCTGCATGCCGGGCTGGTCATCAAAGCCTCTATGTTCATGCTGCTACAGCTATGGAGCATCCTTCTTCCGGATACGTTCTATGCTCCTCGCATCATTGCCTGGTTAGGCTTGCTGGCGATTGTATGGGGTGGGCTCCTGGCGTGGCGTACCGACTCGCTTAAAACCTTGGTTGCTTCGTCTACGGTCGCGCAGCTGGGCTATCTGATGGTGGCTTTCCCGCTGTTACTGGGGCCGGATATCGCGCCGTTACCGCGTGCCTTGGCTTGGGAAGGTTTTTGGCTGCAACTGGTGGGGCACGCCTTTGCCAAAGCGGCCATGTTTATGGCGGCTGGCAATCTGATATTGGCCACTGGGGAGCACACCCTTAAAGGATTGGCAGGCACCAGCCGCCGTTTGCCACTTTCGTTACTCGTGTTTGGCATTGCTTCGATTACCTTGATGGGCCTACCGCCCAGTTCTGGCTTCACCGCTAAATGGATGTTGCTTGAGGCCATGATCATCACCCAGCAGTGGTGGGCGGTGGCGGCACTATTAACCGGTACGCTGCTGACGGCGGCTTATGTATTTCGCATGTTTCGCTACTCTTTTGATGAGACGGCGCCGCGCCATCGTTATCAACCCCTCGCGCCAGGCATGGATTTAATTGCCATGTTGCTCGCCTTAACGGCTTTCGCACTTGGGCTATTGGCTCATTTCCCGCTGGAATTGATGCACGGAGGCAGCCCATGAACGCCGCATGGTTACCGTTAACCGCTTTGGCCACCTCCCTGCTGGTGGCCGTGACTATTTTCGCCCTGCCGGAAGAGGCCAGGCGGCTACGCACGACAATTAACATTGGCGCGGCGGTGGTGAAGATTATTCTGGTCACCCTGATGGTCAGGCGAGTGGCCGCCGGGCATGAAGACATTTTTAGTTTCCAGGTGATAGGCGGCCTTGATTTTGTGCTGCGCATTGATGCCTTGGGCGTGATGTTTGCGGGGTTATCGTCACTGCTTTGGCTCTGTACCACGATTTACGCCATTGGTTACTTGGAAGGCTCTGCCAATCGAAAGCGCTTCTTTGGCTTTTTTAGTCTTTGCGTGGCGAGCACTATCGGCATTGCGCTGGCTGATAATCTATTTACCTTTTTGATTTTCTACGAAATGTTGACGCTCTCCACTTATCCACTGGTGGTTCACCGGGGGACGGAGCAAGCGCTCAATGCGGGACGCGTCTATTTGCGCTACACGCTAAGCGCGGGAGTGGTATTGCTGCTGGGCGCGGTACTGCTGAATAACTTAACGGGTGATCAATCGTTCTCTTCTGAAGAGGGCTTGGGCGACTACTTAAATGATCATCGTGGCCTGCTAACGCTAATATTTATCCTGCTAGTCAGTGGGCTGGCGGTTAAGGCTGCCATGGTGCCGCTGCATGGCTGGCTGCCTAGGGCGATGGTGGCACCCGCCCCGGTCAGTGCGCTACTGCACGCGGTCGCGGTGGTGAAGGCAGGTGCCTTCGGGATTCTACGGGTCGTTTACGATCTGTATGGGATTGAGCTTAGCGTGGAGCTGGGCGTTATTACCGGGCTAGCGGTGGCGGCGTCTATTACGATTATTTATGGCTCGCTCAGGGCCATTGCCCAACAGGAGCTGAAGCCACTCCTGGCATTTTCTACGGTCAGCCAAGTCTCCTACGTCATTCTGGGAATAGGCATATTCGGCCCTTTTGGTACGGTCGGGGCGTTGGCACACTTGCTTCACCAAGGTTTAATGAAGGTTACGTTATTCTTCTGTGCGGGCAACTACGCCGAAGAGCTGGGCATTCATCGCATCGATGAAATGGACGGTGCCGGTAAACGCATGCCGTTGACCAGCATTGCGTTTACCATCGGCGCGTTAGGCATGATCGGACTTCCACCGGTTGCTGGGTTTATTACCAAATGGTATCTCGGCGTTGGCGCGATACAGGCTGAAATGTATTGGGTGGTCGCTGTGTTGGTGGCTAGCAGCACGCTTAATGCCATGTACTTTTTACCGATTTTGCATCGTCTTTGGTTTCGCCCAGGGCCTTCCCACGGCAAAGGCAGTTGGCCTCATGAACAGCGCTTAGGGCGTTTAGAAACCCATGGCTGGTTGCTGTGGCCAATGGTGTTCACTGCGCTGATAAGCCTTGGGGCCGGGCTGTTTGCAGGGCTCCCGTATAGTCCCCTGGATTGGGCAGCCCGGGTAGCAAGCGGGGAGTACCTGCCATGATAACGCTACTGCTTGCGTTGGCACTGCTGTGGCCTTTTGGCGTCATGGGTCATGCCGTGTGGCTCGCCTACCGCGCGCCCGAGGCACAGCGTGACTACTTTTCAGTGCTATGGCTAAGCGCCGCTTGGCCAGCGCTGTTATTGGCTTACGTTGGGGAAGCGCAGTGGACAATGGATGCCTGGATGCTAGGCGGGGAGTGGGAATTAAACTCGCTGAGCCGCCCATGGCTAGCGTTCACCGCACTACTCTGGAGTTTAGCAGCGGTACACGCGAGGGGATATTTTGCAGCGGAGCAGGCGCAAGCACAGCGAGGGGATCAAGACGCACAGCGACGCCTGCTGCGGCTGGCGCTGCTATGGCCGTTAACATTACTGGGTAATGTGCTGCTCATCATTGCCCAGGATATCGCCAGTTTCTATTTAGGCTTTGCAGTGATGACTTTTGCCGCCTACGCCCTGGTAGTGCACACCGGAACGCAAGAGGCACGCTTAGGCGCCAAGGCATACTTGATATTAGCGGTGCTGGGCGAAGGGCTAATTTTAGGCGGTTTCTTATGGTCGGCGGGAGCCGCCGACACGCTGATGCTGCAGGGGGTGCGCGAAAGCATTGTCAGCGCCGAGCACGGCGCGTGGATGGCTGCTTTGCTGTGCGTTGGCTTTGGTGTCAAAGCGGGTGTGATTGGCTTGCACGTATGGTTGCCATTGGCGCATCCGGCGGCGCCAGCACCTGCCAGTGCGGTGCTGAGTGGGGTGATGATTAAGGCGGGCTTACTGGGGTGGATCAGTGTGCTGCCGCTAGGCCACGCTCAGGTTTCAGGCGCTTTAGCCCAGTTTGGCCATTGGATGTTAGTGGCAGGGCTTGCAGCCGCCTTTGCGGCTGCTGTGTATGGGGTGTTTCAGCGCCATCCAAAAGCCGTGTTGGCTTATTCCAGTATCAGCCAGATGGGCATGATGACCGCATTGGTGGCCATGGGATTGGTGGCGCCAGATGTATGGCCGCTGCTATGGCCAGGGTTAGTCCTGTTTGCTGCTCATCATGCGCTTGCCAAAGGCTCGCTGTTTATGGGGACCAGCATCAGCGAACATCTCCCGCGCTGGCCGCAGCCGCTGGTATGGGCCTTGCTGGCATTGCCGGGTATCTCGCTGGCGGGCGCTATCGGCGCGGGCATGGTCAGTAAATGGGGAGTGAAAGCCCCGCTCTATGAAATGCATCATGAATCGTTGATCAAGCTGCTCAGTTGGGCTGCAGTTGGTACGGCAGCACTGGTGAGCGCTGCGCTTTGGCGACAGTGGCAGCAGCGCCATCAAGGAGGCAGTAACCGAGAGCAGTGGGGCGCCTGGTTAGTGGCCGTCATCGCCGCGCTGTTGACGCCGCTTTGGCTTCCCCTGCCTGCTGGCAGCATCGAGATGCCGCCACTGAAAGAGTGGCTGGGAATTATGTGGCCATTTCCGGTAGGGGTACTGTTCGCCGCGGTGGGGTGGTTACTAACGCGTCCGTTGACGGGTAAAACGCTTCCCGCGGGCGATCTATGGGGGTTCTATGCTTTTGTAGTTGGCGCGGTACTGGTGCCTATCCGAGCTTTTGGTCACTGCTGCGGCCGGCTGAAATCGGCAAGCGTGATAACTGCTCAAAAAGCGGAAGAGACGTTGATGGGCCATCTAACTCGGCTATTGTCGGGGGAGTCCTGGTTGCGTCACCATACTAGCGGTTTAATGATGATGCTTGCCGTACTGCTTGCGGCGCTACTGATGTGGGAAGGCCAGCGATGATACGTCTGTTAGAAAAAAGGTTGCCTGGAACGTACTCAAACAGGCTCTTATTAGGAGCACTCTGTGGGTAAACTTGCGCGCGGCCGCCGCGCGCTTGTGCCTGGCGATATACCGCAGCGTGGCTGGCACGATATTGCTTGGCGTGTGGTGCGCGCCGCGCGCCGTAATCGTATTACCATGCTGGCCGCTGGGGTGGCTTTCTATGCCTTATTGGCGCTGTTTCCGACCATCGCGGCGGTGATCTCACTCTGGGGATTGCTATTTGACCCCTACGAGGCAGGCCAACAGCTCTATGAGATCAGCCGCTTTATGCCGCCGGATGCTGCCGAGCTCATTGATCAACAGGCGCAGCAGGTGGTGGAGAGCGCGGAGTCAGGTAACTTTCTGGGTGCTCTGGTGGGGCTGCTGATTGCGATGTTTATTGCCTCTAAAGGGGTAGGGGTTTTGGTGATCGGGCTTAACGTGGTGTATGGCGAAACCGAAAAGCGCAGCCTTTTGCATCGTAGCACCGTACTGGTATCGCTGACCTTTGGCCTGATTATTATGACCCTGATTTCACTGGGTTTTATTGCGATAGTGCCCGCCGTGGTCAATAGCCTGGCGATCGATCCGCCGTTAAACAAAATTTTGCAGTGGCTGCGTTGGCCTGCGCTGCTGGTGATTATGAGTTTTCTTATCGCGCTGCTGTACCGCTACGCGCCCTATCGACGCTCTGCGCAGTGGAGCTGGCTAAGTTATGGCACGCTGCTGGCGACGGTGATGTGGCTGTTAGGCTCCGGCGGTCTTTCGCTTTATGTGCGCTATTTCTCTACCTTTAGCGAGCTTTATGGGTCGTTAGGGGCGGTAGTGGCGCTGATGCTATGGTTTTGGCTTTCCGCCTTTGTGGTGCTGTTCGGTGCGGAAGTGAACTGCGAAATGGAGCGTCAAACTTACAACGACACCACGATTGGCGAGGCGCGCCCGCTAGGCGAGCGCGAGGCATTTGCCGCGGATACTATCGGTACGCCTCGGCCATGGAAGGACGTAGATAGAGACGCCGATAGTGAATAAGTCAACGTAACCATAAGGCTTGTTGATGGCACCTTGCCTCCCGCCCCATACCAGCGGCGGGAGGCAGTTGGGTTAAAGCAGCTCTTCTGCCGCCAGTGCCAAGCGTGAGCGCTCAACGCTTTTCAGTGTGATGTGCCCTGCGTGGGGCCAATCTCGGAAGCGTTCCACCACCGCCGCCATGCCGCAGGTGTTAGCCGTGAGATACGGCGTATCGATTTGCCCAACGTTGCCCAAACAGACAATCTTCGTATTGCGTCCTGCCCGGGTAACTAGCGATTTGAGCTGTTTGGGGGTGAAGTTTTGCGCCTCGTCAATGATTAAGAAAGTGTCGTTTAAAGTGCGGCCGCGCATAAAGCTTGGCGAGCGTATCTGTACCCGTGAGCCAATCAACTGCCGCGTGGCGCCATTGTCCCAGCTTGATTCCCCCTCTTCATTGCGCAACAGGTTATCCATATTGTCGTGGAAGGCGCCCATCCACGGCGACATCTTCTCCTCTTCGGTGCCGGGTAGAAAGCCAATATCTTCACCCATCGGAATCGGCGCGCGGGTAAACACAATGCGCTCAAACAGCTTGGCATCCAGCGTCTGCTGAAAGGCGGCCGCCAGGGTCATAAAGGTTTTACCGGTACCGGCATTACCCGCAATGGTCACCAGATCAATATCGGGGTCCATGAGGAGGTTTAAGGTGAAATTTTGTCGGCTGTCGTGGGCATGCACACCCCAAACGCCCGCGTGATGACGATAATTAGTTAGCAGTTGCAGGCGAGCCGAGGAAGGGCCCAGTTCGCGAACGATTGCCTCAAATTCGGCGCCGTTTTCGCTATCCGAGACCAGCATGCCAACGTGCCATTGGCGGGGCATGTTGCCAGTGAGCTGATAGAACGTGTGATGGCCAACACGCTCAACGGTCACATCAACATTCAGCGTTTCCCAGAGTGCCGCGCCACCATGGCCCGCAGAAGCGTAGACCTGGGCGCCCTCGATCATGGCGTCGCTGTCGGAGAAAGCACGATCGTTAAGGTAATCCTCGACCGGCACCTTCAATGCGGCGGCTTTAACACGAAGATTAATATCTTTGGTGACTAGGATGACGGAGGCGTCAGGGCGCTCTTCGCGTAGGCGGCAGGTCTCCGCCAGTATGCGGTTGTCAGGGCTATCATCGAGTGAGTCAAAGAGCTTTAAGTCGTTATAGCATAAGAAGTGCAGGCGTCCTGTTTCGCCGCTGATTCGAGGAATGGGAATGCCGCGTTGAATCTCGTCAAAAGTGACTTGGCTAGTAAGGTCAGAGAGCGTACGGCTGATTTGGCGAGCCGTGCGAGCGATTTCACGAACACCGTTTTTGTGTTTATCAAGTTCCTCCAGCACTGTCATGGGGATAACGACATCGTGCTCATCAAAGTGATAAAGCGCGGTGGGGTCATGAATGAGGACATTGGTGTCCAACACATATAGCCGAGTGGCTTTCTTATCGAGTCGTACCATCGTTGGAAGTACTCCTTGGTTGACGGCAACTTCGACACTGGCAGGTGCGTATTACGCCTGGATGACACTTGCCTGTGTCCCTCACGTGGCGTGTCCTGGCGGCTCCTTATTTAGCTATTTTTAATAGCGTGGAAGGCTTTGGTGTTTTTCGCCACAAAAAAGATTTCAACGATATGTCAGCCGGTTCTGTGTACTAGTTCTGTGTATTAGTTCTGGGAGGCTAAGAAGTGTGCCACCTTCGTCAATAAGGCAGTGGCAACCACGCCGCGGTTGTCGCTCTCAACGTAGCGGTAGTAGTGACTATCTAACGCAAGGTCATGGTTAAGCGTGCACAGTGTGCCCGTCTCCAGGGCACCTTTAACCAGCGGGTAAGGCAGTAGCGCCCAACCGGTAGCGTTGATAACCGCGTCACGAATCACTTCAAACATGGTCAACCCCAGGTAGTTACCTGAAAACAACGCTTCGCTGATCAGCTTGTCATCCTGTACGTGGGTCAAACACACTTGGGTGTACTGGGCTAAGTCGTCGCGGTTTACGCTAGGCAAGCGACTGAGCGGGTGTTTAGGCGCGGCCACTAAACGCATACTGACGGGAGCAAGATTGGCTGCATTGGCGTCAATGCCTTCGGCGGTATACAGGCCGAAGGCAATATCCACCGTTTGGCGCTGCACAAACTGGGTATGCTCCTGGGGAGGCACCAAATATACCGAGATCGCGGTGAGCGGAAACTGCTGTTTTAGGTCATGCATCACCTGGCGCCAAAAAACTTCAGGCAAAGCGTCATCGCGGGCAATGCAGAGTTGGCTTTCAACGCCCTGCAAATGTTGGTGGCAGTGCTTTTTGATCCGGCTGGCGCTGGTCAGTAACCGGTAGCAGTCGGGCAGCACACTATCGCCCACGGCGGTCAGCGTAAGGCTATTGCCAGAGCGCTCAAATAACGCCACACCCAGGCTGTCCTCTAACGCATTAACCGCAGCACTTAGGGTGCTCCGCTTGAGGCCGGTATGTCGGGCCGCGGCGGCGAAAGAGCCGTGTTCCGTGACATCGATAAAAGCCTGTACTTGTTCTGAACGCATAGCTGCCTCTTTCGCTTTGAGTGCCAGTAAACTTGGCACTCAGCGATTCGTGATTGTCATAATGCTTCACTATTATGGCGCACAATTGTCCAAATGTGATGGAGTTATCCGCGTGACCCCCTTTGTTGCCGAGCGCCGTGCGCTAAAATTCTCAGCCATTTCAGCTAGCCTGTTTGCGTTCACCGGGTTAGCGCTAGGGCTTACCAGTGGTTCAATAACGATCTTGTTTGATAGTGGCTATTCGCTATTAAGCTTGGTGTTAGCATCGCTGTCGCTCTATGCCCTCAAGCAGGCGCGCAAACCAGCGGATGATCACTACCCCTTTGGGCGGCTGACGGTGGAGCCGCTTGCGGTGCTGCTCAAAGGCGTAGTGATCGCTATGGTGTGTATCGTATCGTTGGTGTCTGCGCTTTGGAGCCTGCTTGAGGGTGGCCGTTTAGTAACGCTGGATTTGGCGCTGATGTTTGGCGTGGCCAACGTAACAGGCTGTTTATTAACCTGGTGGTGGCTGGCGCGCTACGCCCGGGTTGCGCGCTCCTCGCTGTTAGCCGCCGAGTTACGTCAGTGGCAGATGGATACCTGGCTGAGTGCTGCTGTCATGCTCGGATTTGGGCTTACTTGGGTGTTGACCCAATCGCCCTGGGCCAGCTATGCGCGCTTTGCCGACCCGGTGATGGTGTTGATCATTGCAGGCTATTTCTTGCCTATGCCTATTCGCATGGTGAAGGGGGCATTACGTGAGCTTATGTTTGGTGGCTCATGCAGCAGCGTGCGCGAAAACGTAGTGGAAGATGTCGCTGATTTTGATGTCACCGCCGACGATGTGAGGCTTGCCCAGGTAGGCAGTTTTCTCATGGTGGATATTCAACTCGATAAGCAGCAGTTCAACGACGCCCAAGAGATTGTCGATAGTGTCGAGCAGCGTTGTAAGCGGCTAAATCTGCGCCCAGTCACCAGTCTGACACTGGTCGCTGGCTAAGGTGTACGAAAAAGATTGACGTTCTGTTTAAGGCAATGCTAAAAAACGCCAGCTTAACGAAGCTGGCGTTTTTGTTGGTCAGCAAGCGGTTGATTAATCGTCTTTCTTTTGCGGCTTACCTTCACGCTTTGTACTCGCGAACTCTTCTAGTTCCTCCTCACTCATCGAGTCATACATCTCTTTAGAAGAACCATAAAGTTCACTCGGCTTGGTTTCTCCGCGCTTAGCGGAAAGGGCCGCACCTGCCGCTTTCTGCTGTGCTTTAGAGGTTGCTGGCATTGTTGGACTCCTTTCAGTTAGCTTCCTTTTATCGACTGCACTGTTGAGCATAGTAGCTGGGGCGCAGCTTTCCAGAAGCATCAATCAAATCTTCCACCTGTTCTAATCGGTTGACTTTCTTTTACCTGTCGCGCTATTAACCTAAAGGGCGAAATGCGCCCCACAGTAAAATCCTTAGCATCAACGCTGTTAACCAAGAGAGCGACATGACACCGGCTATTAATAGCGCAAAACACGCAGGCTTTGCCTTTCAGCTTCATGAGTATGAGCACGATGCCTCCGCGCACTCCTATGGGTTGGAAGCGGCGGAAAAGCTGGGCGTAGCGGTTGAGCAGGTATTTAAAACGTTAGTTGTGAAGCTGGATGGTAAGCAGCTGGCAGTGGGCATTGTACCGGTGAATTGCCAGTTAGGCTTAAAACAGATCGCCAAGGCTGCCGGGGCGAAGAAAGCAACGATGGCGCAACCCGACGAGGTAGAACGCACTACTGGTTATGTATTGGGAGGCGTGAGCCCGCTGGGGCAAAAGAGGCGGCTGGCGACGTTTATCGATAACTCCGCAGAAAACTTTGCCAATATTTATGTCAGTGCCGGGCGCCGAGGGCTCGAGATTGAGCTCTCGCCACGGGATCTAGCCACCTTGAGCCAGGCCACTTTTGTTCCTCTGGCAACGTAATGTCGATGTGATGGCGGCGCAGGCCGAAGCACTTTCTGGTATGGTGCCGTTACGTTTGTGCGTCACTTGCCCTCCAGGGGGCGCACGCTGTGTTTCCGATGGCCGCCCATGTGTGGCCCAAGCAAGGTAATATCGTGTCTGACTCCTCTTTCTCCTCGTTAGCGTTGCCGCAAGCTTTGCTGAGCAACCTTGCGTCCCTTGGCTACCATGAAATGTCGCCAGTGCAAGCTGAAAGCCTGCCGCCTATGCTGGCCGGGCGCGATGTGCTGGCGCAGGCGAAAACCGGCTCAGGTAAAACGGCGGCCTTTGGCTTAGCGCTGCTGGCTAAATTGAAAGTAGAGAGCTTTGCGGTGCAAGGCTTAGTGCTGTGCCCCACTCGTGAGCTCGCTGACCAAGTGGCAGAAGAATTGCGCCGTTTGGCTCGTGGCATGGCTAATGTCAAGATACTGACCCTTTGCGGGGGCGCACCGTTTGGCCCTCAGCTTGGCTCTTTAGAGCATGGTGCGCACATCGTCGTGGGCACACCAGGGCGTGTTGACGAGCATTTGCGCAAAGGATCGCTGACCCTTGATTCGCTCTCGATTTTGGTGCTGGATGAAGCCGACCGCATGCTGGATATGGGGTTTCAGGCCACCATCGATGACATCATTGCCGACACCCCAACTGACCGCCAAACGCTACTGTTCAGCGCGACGTTCCCCGATGAGCAGTCATCGGGCGGTCTAACGGTGATGACCCGTGGCGTGATGCGTGAGCCGGTGATGGTGAAAATCGCCGAAGTGCATGATGCCACTACGATTCAACAGCACTTTTATAGCGTCGCCGATGAAGACGCTCGATTTGACGCCCTGCGTCAGCTACTGCTGGTCTACCGGCCTGCCACCAGTGTGGTGTTCTGCAACACCAAACGCGAAACCCAGGCAGTGGCTGAGCAGCTAACCGATGCCGGGTTTAGCGCCGTGGCGCTCAATGGCGATTTAGAGCAGAAAGATCGCGACCGTATATTGGTTCTGTTTGCTAACCAGAGTGCCTCTATTCTGGTGGCCACCGACGTGGCCGCCCGCGGCTTGGATATTGCCCAACTGGACGCCGTTTTCAATTACCAGATTGCCCGCGAGCTGGATGTCCACGTGCACCGGGTGGGGCGTACAGGGCGTGCCGGGGCTAGCGGTATTGCCTGTACGTTAGTGACGCCTAAAGAGAGTTACCGGCTGGAGCGGCTAGAAGGCTTGCTGGAGCAACCTATTGCCACCGAGCCTTTGCCTAAACCCCAGCACTCAGTGCCGTTTGAGCCTCTGATGGCGACGTTACAATTAGCCGGTGGTAAGAAAGATAAACTGCGCCCCGGTGACATTCTTGGCGCGCTGACCAGCGAAGGCGGGTTGCGTGGTAACCAAGTGGGCAAGATTAAAGTGCTGGCGCGCAGTGCCTATGTGGCCGTTGAGCGTGATGTAGTTCAGCAGGCTCAGGCCAAACTCGAGCGTGATAAATTAAAAGGGCGGGCTTTCCGTGTTCGCCGTATCCGTTATTGAACGCGTACCAAAGAGGAGCCGACGCAGCTAACCATGAAAATCCCTAAGCGATTACAGCCGCTGGTCGATGATGGAATGATCGACGAGGTGCTGGTGCAGTTAATGAGCGGTAAAGAGGCGCAGGTCTACGTGGTGCGCTGCGGTGAAGAAGTGCGCTGTGCCAAAGTGTTTAAAGAGGCCAAGCAGCGCAGCTTTAAACAGGCTGTTCAGTACCAAGAAGGGCGTAAAGAGCGCAACAGCCGCCGTTCCCGGGCAATGGCCAAAAAAACCCGTTACGGCCAAAAAGAGCAGGAGCAGGCATGGCTCAACGCCGAAGTCGATGCTCTTTATCGCCTTGCCTCTGCAGGAGTACGGGTGCCCGAGCCCCACGGTTTTGTCGACGGTGTGCTGTTGATGGAAATGATCAGCGATGCCGAAGGCAATGTGGCACCGCGCTTGGACGAAGTGACGCTAACGCCAGAGCAGGCTGAGACCTACTACGCCAAAGTCATTCAAGACGTGGTTAGGATGCTGTGCGCAGGTTTGATTCACGGCGATTTGTCGGAATTTAATGTGCTGGTCGATGCCTCGGGCCCGGTGATTATCGATTTACCCCAGGCCGTTGACGCCGCCGGTAATAACAGCGCGGCCGCCATGCTCTATCGCGATGTCGATAACATGCGAGATTATTTCGGTAAGTACGCGCCAGCGCTGCTGAATACCGAATATGGCAGAGAGATGTGGGCGCTGTATGAAACCGGCGAACTGCATCCGGATAGCAAGCTCACCGGCCACTTCGATGCTGACACCCATATTGCTAACGTCGATGAGCTGATGGAAGTCATCGACGATGCCAAAGAGGAAGAAGCGGAACGTCAGGCTCGTATGCGTGACGATGATGACGATGAAGGTGAAATTCCGCAGCCTTATTAACGTTTCAGCTTATGTTGTAGCGCATTTTTTCCGCTTCCCTGTCAGGGTATCGGCGCTGTAGGCAATGTTACCCGCGTTCTTCACAAGGAAAATATATGCTGTCGCGTGTTTTACAGCCGCTATTTCGTTACTTCGAAACGCGGGTTGATCCCTATCCAGAAGGCAACGTTGAAACGCCGCCTAAAGGCTTAATGCCGTTTATTGTGCACTTTTCCCGTCCGATGTTGCCGCTGTTACTGCTAATGACGCTGTTCACGGCGCTGGTATCGGCGGCTGAAGTGGTTTTCTTCAGCTACATGGGTCAACTGGTCGATTGGCTAGGCAACGTTGAACGTGCAGGCTTTTGGGCTGAAAACGGCCTGTGGCTTGCTGGCCTGGGGCTATTGCTGTTGATCGGCTTGCCGCTGTTGGTACTGATGCAGTCACTGGTCACCCATCAGAGTATTTTCGGCAACTACCCGATGATCGGCCGCTGGCTATCACACCGCCATATGCTTAGCCAGAGCCTGGCATTTTATCAAGACGAATTTGCCGGGCGAGTGTCGCAAAAGGTGATGCAAACGGCGCTGGCGATCCGCGAGACCGTCACCAAGGTGATGGATCTATTGGTCTACGCCGTCGTCTATTTCACTGGCGCGGCCTACCTGCTGGGCCGGGCGGATCTGTTGCTGCTGATCCCTCTGGGCTTATGGCTGGTGGGCTACCTGGCGATCATGCGTTACTTTGTGCCGCGCCTGCGAGATGTCTCCATGGCCCAGGCGGACGCCCGCGCCCAGATGACCGGCCGCGTGGTGGACAGCTACAGCAATATCCAAACCATCAAGCTGTTTGCCGACACCGAGCGCGAGCAGCGCTACGCCAAAGACGCGATGGAAGGCTTTATGGTCACCGTTCACCGCCAGATGCGCTTGGTGACGATCATGAGCGTGGGTTTGACGCTGCTCAACACGGCGCTGTTGGTAGGTACGGCGGCCATGGCGATCAGCGCCTGGTACACAGAGGCGATTTCCCTGGGCGTTTTGGCGATTGCCATCGCGCTGGTGATGCGTATCCGCTTTATGTCTGACTGGATCTTATGGGAAGTCGCTGGCCTGTTTGAAAATATCGGCACGGTTCAGGATGGTATGAACACCATTGCCCAGGAGCCAACGGTGCGTGACGCTCCCGGCGCCCAACCGCTAAACGTGCCCGATGGGGAGATACGGTTTGACGCCATGCGCTTTGGTTATGCCCAGGCGAAAGGCGAAAGCAAAACGGTATTTGATGGCTTGGATCTTACCATTGCCCCTGGCGAGAAAATCGGTTTGATCGGCCGCTCGGGTGCCGGTAAATCGACCCTCGCCAATCTGCTGCTGCGTTTCTACGATGTGCAGGGTGGGCGCATTCTGATTGATGGTCAGAACATTGCCGACGTGACTCAAACCTCCTTGCGCCACCAGATTGGTATGGTGACCCAAGACACGTCGCTTCTGCACCGCTCGCTGCGCGATAACATTCGTTACGGCAGCCCTCACGCCAGCGATGAAGATGTCTGGAATGCCGTACGCCGGGCCCATGCGGATACCTTTATCGACGAACTGGTCGACCCGAAAGGGCGCCGCGGTTTAGATGCCCACGTGGGTGAGCGGGGCGTGAAGCTATCCGGCGGCCAGCGCCAGCGCATCGCGATTGCTCGGGTTCTGCTCAAAAATGCGCCGATCCTGGTGTTGGACGAGGCGACCTCAGCGCTGGATTCAGAAGTCGAAGCGGCGATCCAAGAGCAGCTGGATACGCTGATGGAAGGTAAAACGGTCATCGCCATTGCCCACCGCCTTTCTACCATCGCCATGCTTGACCGGCTGATTGTGGTGGACGAGGGCCGCATCGTCGAAACCGGCACGCATCAGGCGCTGCTGGCGAAAAACGGTATTTATGCCAGCTTGTGGCAGCGGCAGTCCGGTGGGTTTCTTGGGCTTGATGTTGAGGGCAGTAGCCCCAATTGATAATAGTTACATACACGCTTGTATAGTGAGGTAACGATGAAAGCGATCAACCTTAAGCAGCCCGGCGGTTTAGACACACTAGGCGTCGTTGAGCTAGCGGCGCCAGGGGAGCCTGGCCCCGGTGAAATTAAAGTACGCCTGCACGCCAGCTCACTGAACTTCCATGACTACGCTGTGGTTGCCGGGATGATTCCGACAGAAGAGAATCGCATTCCTATGTCAGACGGCGCAGGCGTGGTCGAGGCTGTTGGCGAAGGTGTGAGCGAGTTTGCCGTCGGCGATCACGTGGTCTCTACCTTCTTTCCCCACTGGTTGGAAGGCCCGGCAAGAGTGGGCGATTTTCGCACCACGCCGGGCGACGGCGTAGAGGGCTATGCCCGTGAACAGGTAGTGCGCCCGTTCGAGTGGTTTACTCATCAGCCCAAAGGCTACAGCCACGCTGAGTCAGCTACCTTAACGACCGCGGGATTAACCGCTTGGCGCGCGCTGGTTGTCGATGGTGGTATTAAAGCAGGCGATAGCGTGCTGGTGCTGGGCACCGGCGGTGTATCGATTTTTGCCCTGCAGTTTGCCCGCCTGATGGGCGCGCGGGTCATTGCGACGTCATCTTCCAACGAAAAGCTGGCGCGGCTTCGTGAAATGGGTGCTGAGCACACCATCAATTATAAAGAGACGCCAGATTGGGGTAAGCGCGTAAAAGAGCTGACCAACGGCGAAGGTGTTGATCACGTTGTTGAGATAGGCGGTTCTGGCACGTTGCCGCAGTCCATTGACGCGGTGAAAATCGGTGGGCATATCGCCTTGATTGGTATTCTCACTGGCCGTGAAGGTGAAGTGCCAACGGCTAAGCTAATGGCCAAACAGGCGAGTTTAAAAGGTTTGATTGTGGGTAGTCGCCGCGATCAGATCGAGATGATTCGCGCGCTGGAAACGTTTGATATGCATCCAGTGATCGATCGCGAATTCCCGCTCGCTGAAATCGCTGACGCTTTTCGCCATCAGGAATCAGGCAAGCACTTCGGCAAGATCTGCCTGACTTTTTAAGCCAGTTGGCATAGTTATCCCTACTAGAGCTTAGTCTGAAAGCTTGCACGCCTTGGTTAACTTACGGGCGTGCAAGGTTAGGATTAATCTGGCAATCGACTGTAAACAACGCCCTTAACCTCTAGCTCCAGTATATCGTCATAAGGAACGGTAATCCCTTCCACATCACCTGGCGTGCGGTGGCTATTTTTAATCTCGGTTTCTGGAATTACTTTCACGCCCAACAAGCCGACATGCTGAATTCTGGCACTGAATCGATTGCCTTCATGCTCGATCAATAGCCGCTCACCCGCGATGCATTTTTCTAATTTGGCGTGTAGCTCTTCTTCGCTGACATGAACAACACTCATCGCTTTCTCCTTTAGCTGTTGCCTACGACATCCGTCCTGTAAGAGCGTTAAATACTACTGTTAACGACTTTATTTTAGACTATAAGTTCGGTGATGAGGTTAGCCTTTAGGAATGCCGTGCTAAAGTGCTGGTATTTCTAGCGACAGGAATAGGTACATGGGGGAGCACCCATCATCAGCCGACACGCCATTATGGGAAGTCGTTGAGCTTGATCAATTTCATACCCCCGAGCAGACCCAGGCCAGCCAGTGGCGACGTTCATTACGTTCGGTGTCAACATGGCTAGTGGGCAAGAACGCCGCCGAACAGCAAGTGAAAGAAGAGAGCGAGCTACACGCGCTACCTGAGGTTCGGCTGGCGCATTTAGTGCCGCCAATCGATTGGTCGTTTGCAGCTAAGGCGTTAGCGCAACAGCTTGAAAGCTGCCAAGCACCGGTCACCTTTTTTATTGCCCCACCTCATGGCGGCCATACAGCGGTGGTTAGGCAGTGGGCGGAAGAGCACCAGGTTGCCTGTTTACCGCCCCCCACGCTTAACGAACTCGCCAAGGGGGGCACTGAGTGGGTAGAGCGCTGCGTCAATCAGCAAAAGTGGGCAGTACCGGCCTTAGAGCGTCACTTTTTACGCCACACCCAAGGAATTCAGGGTATTCGTGAGTTTCTTGAACGCGCTTTAAGCGGCCGCCTGGGGCAGGGCGTGATTGGCTGTGATAGCTGGGCCTATGCGTATCTTCAGCAGGTGATCGGAATTAATGGCGCGCCGGTATTTACCCTGCAATCGATGGAGGGCGAACAGCTGTCACGCTACTTTGCGGCGTTGGCGACTCATGAAGGGCAGCCTCCAGCGGTTTACAGTACGCGAACCGGCAAGCAGGTATTGTCTGATTCAGCATCTGAGCAAAACGGTAAAGCGCCTAATAAAGAGCTCCAGCGCTTAGCGGCTCACTGCCGTGGTCATGTAGGACTTGCATGGCACTACTGGCGTAAGCGGCTGCGTGAGCCAAACGCAGACGATGAAGATGCCCTATGGCTGGTGGATGCCCTTGCCGAGGCGGAGCTTTCCGCAAACACCGGGGATATTGCCACACTGGTACTGCATGCGTTACTGGTTCATGGCGGCCTTGATGACCACGCTCTAGGAGATGTGCTGCCGTTCTCACACCATGAAGCACTGAATGCCCGTTTAGCCCTGCAACGCAAAGGCATTATTTTAAGTTGCGAAGGGCGCTGGCAGGTCGCACCGCTAAGCTACGCGAGCGTTCGTCAGTTATTGGAATCTCGTAATTATCTGGTCGACCCTCTTTAAGCAGCCCTTCTCGATAGGCCCACGGAGGGCATTCCATGGAAGAACAACAGAAGTACGCGCGACTGTTTAACGATATTGATAGCCAAACGCTGATTACGTTAGGTGTCGTGCTGCTAACAACCATTGTGCTGATTATTGTCAGCCAGCGTGGGCTGAACTGGATCGGCAATCGAATGCATGGCCAAGTACGTTTTCGTATTTTTGCCTTGGTGCCGATGACACGCTTGCTGATATTAATTACTGCGCTCGCCATCATCGTACCGACAATTATTGAGCCGTCGCTACGCAACATGGTGACCGTTATGGGGGCGCTGGGCTTAGCCATTGGCTTTGCCATGAAAGATTACGTCAGCAGCCTGATAGCGGGCGTTGTCTCAGCGGTAGAGCTGCCTTATCGGCCCGGTGACTGGGTGCAGATTGAAGATACCTACGGCGAGGTCAAGCACGTTGGCTTGCGCACCGTTGACATCCAAACCCCTGACGATGATTTGGTCTATGTGCCGCATTTAAAGCTGTGGGATCACGCCGTTTATAATGCCAACAACGGCGGTACCAGCCTGCAGTGCGTGGCGAGCTTCTATCTTCACCCGGAGCACGAAGCAGGCTGGGTGCGCAAAGCATTGCGCGATGTGGCGCTAACCAGTGCCTATCTGAAGTTCGATAAGCCAATTATTGTCGTAGCCGAAGAGAAACCCTGGGGCACCCACTACCGTATTCGCGCCTACCCGGTGGATCCTCGCCAGCAATTTTTGTTTATTACCGATCTTACCTTACGCGGCAAAAAAGTGCTGAGTGCCGCGGGCGTACAGTCAGCGATGTTGCCACCGGATGCGGCCTTGGATACTCGCAACGCGGTGGGCTCGGCTTCCTCGAGAGGCAGTGATTAGCTCTCGCTTTCCTTGGGCAGCTCACCGCTGTGATAGACGTTTTGCACGTCGTCCAGCTCGTTGAGCATGCCCAGGAATTTTTCAAACATTGCCACGTCATCGCCTTCAACCGGCGTGGTGGTTTGCGGCAGAAACTGAATTTCGTCAACCTCAAAGTCAATCTCGCCGAACGCATCCAGCAGCGCCTGTTTGGCTTTAGCATAGTCGGTATGCGGCGCGAAAACGGTAATACGCTCGCCTTCCTGTTCAATGTCGGTGACATCGACATCGGCTTCCATCAATGCTTCCAGCACGGCGTCTTCATCGCTTCCGGCGAAGGAGAAGATGGCGCAGTGGTCAAACATATGGCTAACGCTGCCGGGCGTACCAATTTTACTCTTGGTTTTGGTAAAGCAGCCGCGCACATCGCCAAAGGTGCGGTTGGGGTTGTCGGTTAGACAGTCGACAATCACCATCACATTGCCAGGGCCAAAGCCCTCATAGCGTGCGGCAGAGAAATCTTCCCCACCGGCACCGCTGGCTTTATCGAGCGCTTTATCAATCACGTGAGAGGGCACTTGGTCTTTTTTAGCCCGCTCCATTAAACCGCGCAGTGCTAAGTTACCGTTCGGGTCGGTACCACCAGCTTTGGCGCAGACGTAAATTTCGCGCCCGTATTTGCTGTAGACCTTGGTCTTTGCATCGGCCGTTTTGGCCATGGATTCCTTACGGTTCTGAAAAGCCCTACCCATGTTGCCGTCCTGTGTTAGCCATACGCCCCTCGCATTGAGCGGCGATTCTGAAAGTTATAAGTGGAAATAAGTGCGAAAAAAGCAAATTTTACCCAACAGCGTACCATGCTAACAGCGTTATTTAAGACGCTGGCCGAAGTGTTGCTTGGCTTAGCGTATACTGGCGCCTACGCCTCATATCGTGATGTCGTCCCTTCAAGGAGAAAATCGCATGCCGTTGACACTGTGGCTATCACTTGCCGCTATCTGTGCCATGGGCGCTATGTCGCCGGGGCCAAGTTTGGCACTGGTGCTACGCCATACATTAGGCGGTGGTCGTTTTGTCGGTGTCACGGCAGCCATATTTCATGCGCTGGGCGTGGGATTTTACGCGCTATTGACCGTGTGGGGGTTGGGGGCATTAATTGCCGGTTTTCCGCTGCTGTTCCAACTGATTACCTGGTGCGGCGCCGCTTATTTGGCATGGCTGGGGATTAAAGCGTTGCGCGCCGGTCAAGCGGGCGCCTTACAGCCGGTAGTGATGACCACTAACCGGGGCCAAGCAGCCAAAGAGGGCGTGCTCGTCGCGTTAGGTAACCCTAAGCTAATCCTCTTTTTTGTCGCCCTGCTAAGTCAGTTTGTAACACCGGGCATGAGTGCGGTGGCCAAAGCTATAATAGTGCTAACAGCGATGATTATTGATGGTGGTTGGTACGTGTTGGTGGCTGTGTTGCTTTCCCACTCACGCATTTTGCCTTGGCTGCAACAGCGTGCCCACTGGATTAACCGCATTACAGGGGTACTGCTGATCGCGCTGGCGCTAAGAGTGGTCGCTGGGCCGCTGGTGTAAAAAGTAGAGTCGTGGCATGGTGATAGCTATGCCGTTTGAGGTTTTGTGGGGTCGAGCGATGCAAATTTACGACCAAGACTGCTATACCCATCACGGGCTGCCGTTCAACCTACGCGCGCTGCGTGGCCAAGTACTGCTGGTGGTCAACGTTGCCAGCCAATGTGGCTTTACCCCTCAGTTAGGCGAGCTGGAAGCACTTTATCAGCGCTATCGGGACCGTGGCTTTACCGTGCTTGGTTTCCCCTGCAACCAGTTTGGCCGCCAGTCACCCGAGAGCGCACAGGCCTTTTGCCAGTTTGGGGAACAGAAATTTGGGGTGAGCTTTCCGCTGATGGAGAAGGTAAACGTCAATGGCAGCCAGGCCCATCCTCTGTTTTGCTGGCTTAAACGTGAAGCGCCCGGTGTGATGGGGACTCAATTGATTAAGTGGAATTTCACCAAATTCTTAGTAGGCCGCGATGGTAAAGTGATTGCGCGCTTTGGGCCCCGCGACCATGGGAGCCCGCTGCGTCTGGCATTAGAGCAAGCGCTGGATCAAGCCTATCCATAACGCTAGTCTGTAAAACAAGAGTGAGACTGCCTGAAAAAGTTAGCCTAAATCTGCTCTCCCCGCGCAACAGCGACACGGTTCATTAGCGCATTCCAGCGGTGGCGAACCATCATCGTGGTCAACCCCGAAAACAGCGCCCAGCTTTTGCGCCGCCAGCCCTTCAAGCGCATGTTGTGATTAACCAACTGCTGCATCAGCTTGCGGTCATTAAATTGTCGCCACTCGCTGGCGATTGAAAGCTGGTGGCGAGACATCACCGGGGCCATTTCCAAGCGAAACATCCACTCAAGTTCATTGAGGGTCATATCGTAGCGCTGCACGACCTCTACCATATGGGCGTAATCGCGTTCGCTGGGTTCACGATCCAGCCACAGCGGGGCTAGCGCTAGCCAAAGGTCACCACGTTCATCTACTAGCTGCTGTGCATTCATGGTCGCCTCATTGGAAAAGTCGGTGCTTAGGCAACTATCGTGACGTGAAAGCGCCCCTAGCTCAAGGGCGGACAATAGCGCACGGCTACACATTAGCTCAAGAGCGGACACACGGCACGGAGACAGCTAGAATAGCCCCACTGAGTCAAAAAGTTGCCTTGGCAGGGCGACGTTGGTAACCAAATCAATCCTATAACGAGGTTCAATGTGATTATTAAACCCAAAGTGCGCGGCTTTATTTGTACCACCACTCACCCCATTGGCTGTGAGCAGAACGTTCGCGAGCAGATTGAAGCGACCCGTGCCCGCGGTTTGGATAAACAGGCTGGCCCGAAAAAAGTGTTGGTAATAGGGGCTTCGAGTGGCTATGGCTTGGCCGCCCGTATTACCGCGGCGTTTGGCTATGGGGCCGATACGCTAGGCGTCTTCTTTGAAAAGCCCGCCACCGATAAAAAGCCGGGTACTGCCGGTTGGTACAACAGTGCGGCTTTCGATAAGTTTGCCAAGCAGGAAGGGCTTTACAGCAAGTCGATTAATGGCGATGCGTTTTCCCATGAAGCGCGGGAAAAAGCCATTGAACTGATCAAGCAAGACATGGGTGAGATCGATCTGGTGATCTACTCGCTGGCATCGCCCGTGCGTAAACTGCCGGACAGCGGCGAGCTGAAGCGTTCCAGCCTGAAGCCGATTGGCGAAACCTACCGTGCCACCGCAATCGACACTAATAAAGACGCGATTATCGAAGCGGAAGTAGAGCCTGCTACCCAGCAAGAGATCGACGATACCATTACCGTCATGGGTGGCGAAGATTGGGAGTTGTGGATGGAAGCGCTCGATCAAGCGGGCGTGCTGGCCAAAGGAGCGCGCAGCGTCGCGTTTAGCTATATCGGTACCGAAATCACTTGGCCAATCTATTGGCACGGCGCACTGGGTAAAGCCAAGGAAGACCTGGATCGCGCTGCCGCGGCGATCGACAGCAAATTAAAAGCGAGCGGCGGTGGCGCCAACGTTGCTGTACTAAAATCAGTCGTTACCCAGGCGAGTGCGGCGATTCCGGTAATGCCGCTGTATATCGCCATGGTCTATCGCATCATGAAAGAGCAGGGGCTGCACGAAGGCACTATTGATCAATTGAACCGCCTATTCGGTGAGCACCTCTACTCAGCTCAAGGACAGCGGGGCGAACTCGTGACGGATGAAGCTGGGCGTCTGCGTTTGGATGACTGGGAGCTGCGTGACGACGTTCAACAAGCTTGTCAGGATCTATGGCCAGAGGTGACCACCGAGAACTTGTTCGACATTACCGACTATGCTGGTTATAAGCACGAATTCTTGAAGCTGTTTGGTTTCGAGCGTGACGACGTAGATTACGATGCTGACGTCAATCCAGAGGTTACGTTCGATGTCGTCAATCTGTAAGTCATTCACCTAGGCGTTAGTGACGCCTATTCGACCGGAACGCGGGAGGTGTTTATGGATACTAAGGAAAGCAAAACCCCGGAAGAACAGAAAGAGCACATCATTGGTGAGCGGGTGCCTGAGGATCTTGAATCTTCCAAGCCACATCTTCAGCCTGAAGCCAAGAAGCGCCCCGGCGGGATGTATAAGTTACTCCCGCTGGTGATTATCATTCTTGGTGTGATCGTGGTGAGCATTATTGTGTTAGGCATTATTAATCGGGGTAACTAGCGGGTCACCATTCTGATGTGTTGCCGGGCCGAGCGCCCGGCAATTTTGTTTTGGCAAGGGCGCTTAATATTTAGAAGAAGGCTTATTACTTTCAACCGTTGTTAAATTTCGCCTATAAATTCGTCAAAGGGTGAAAGCTCTGCTAAGAAAGGAAGAGGTTATAATAAGTTAATACCTTTCAAGCGGGAGGATATATGACACGAGTAGCACGCGTGGAGCCTATCAGTAAAAAGCGAGACAATAAGCTTATTATTTCGGGTTGGCGAGTGATAGATGTAACTGACCCTGGTGAGCCTCAGGAAATCTCTCAACATGAAACTGAACCCCAAGCCATTGAAGCTGCGCGTCGTTTTGAAGCCAAAACAGCCGAGGAGCTTGGCTCCGACCCTGATGATACTCAAGATTATGATGCGTCGGACGAACAGGCGGGTAAGCGTTTTCCTGGGTAATTGCATTGCTAATTAGCTAAGAGCTAAATAGTAAAAGTGGTAGTAAATGCTTTGTCTAAATCAATAATAGTACTTGTTGTTGGCAAGTGATTAATATTTATTAATCTTTTATAAGAAATTCGTTTTGCCTTTGATTTAGTACTCTTCGGTGTACTAGCTTCTTATGTGTAAACCAACACAAGGAGAGATTGTATGAAACGGACAGCATTAGCAATTGCCATCGGTGCGGTTTGCGCAGGCTTATCAGCAGGCGTTCTTGCTCAGGAAGAGAACCAGAATGACACTGATCGAAGCAATCAAACGACCCAGCAACAAGACACAAATGCACAAGAGCAGGGTAGCAACGATGAAACTAGGGACATCAACGTTGAACAAAAGCCAGCTGAAGTAGAAGTAGAGCAAGAGAAACCTGATATCACGGTGGAGCAGTCTCAACCTAAAGTTACTATTGAGCAACCTGAGCCCAATGTGACCGTGGAAGAAGCCGAACCTAATGTCACCGTTGAGCAAACTGGCGAGCCTGAGGTGACAGTTGAGCAAGCGGAAGACGCCCAGGTCAATGTCAATGAAGACGAGCAAGAGCGCCAGCAGAATGATCAGCAGAGCGACCAAGCTGCTCAAAACCAAACTGATCAAAATGATCAGGCCGATCAAAATGACCAGTCCAACTCACTGATGTCACGTCAGGTCAGCGACCTGGAAGGGATGACAGTGATGAATCAGGAAGACGAAGAGATCGGTGGAGTACAGCATATTGCAAAGCACGATGAGTCTGGCGATTTGTTTGCTATCGTTTCGGTTGGTGGTATTTGGGGCTTTGGCGCAACGGACATTGCGCTGCCTATCAATGACATGCAGCTTGAAAATGATCAGCTTGTTGTAAACACAAACTATGGCGAAGATGAAATCGAAGCTTCATCTAATAATTACCAAGAAGATGAGTACAGCGAAGTGGATGGCAACATGACGCTATCTGAGGCGCAGCAACAGTAACGCAGCAACACTAACAGAGACGCTGTTTGACTCAGTCGATCTTTAGTGACTAATGATGAGGGCAAGGCGGATACGCCTTGCCCTTTTTGGTGGCTGACCTGACGCTATTAACGCAGCGACATCTTTTTTTATGTATGAGTAACAAGCGCTGCCTTCATTTGCGCAATTGGGTAAGATGGTTATTTATCCAAGCCGATGGCGGTTTTCATGCAGTTTCCTCAATAATTATGCAGTCCAATCACTTAGCGTCAAAAGCAGTGATAGCCCGTCGGCGGGTAGCGTTTATGCTACTGCCGGGGTTCTCGTTATTGACCCATGCCAGCGCGCTGGAGCCGCTGCAAATGGCGAACCAGTTGAGCGGGCAGATGCTTTATCACACCGTTACGTTAAGCCTCAGCGACGAACCGGTACGCAGCGGTGCACAGCTTTCTCTGATCGCACAGCATGAGCTGGGTACAGCGCTGGGGCCGCTTGATTTGTTACTGATATGCGCTCCCACGCCGCTTCCCTATACGTTGCCAGCAAAGCTCAATGAGTGGTTGCGCGGCCACCAGGGGCGCGGTGTGGCGCTTGGCGGTTTGGCCGGGGGGACGGAAGTGCTGGCTCGCTGTGGGTTGTTGGAAGGCTATCGTGCCACGCTGCCATGGCAGCGCTTTGAGGCGTTTGCACAAGCCTACCCGCAAGTTACCCTTTCCCAGCAGTTGTTCGAAATTGACCGCGACCGACTTACCTGCGCCGGTGGTACGGCGGCGATGGATCTGATGCTGACGCTGATAGGTCAGCACCACGGCGCACGCTTGGCAGAGCAGGTCTCGGAACAGTTCGTGTGTGATCGCATTCGGCTGGCGGACGAGCGTCAGCATGTGCCGCTACGCACCCGACTGGGCCATGCGCCCAAAAGCCTGATAGATGCCGTGACGCTGATGGAAGCCAATATCGAGGAGCCGCTCTCGACCCTTGAGCTGGCCGAGCACCTGGGAATTTCCCGGCGCCAGCTGGAGCGGCTATTCAAGAAGTATCTACAGGCGGTACCAAGCCGGTACTATCTCGATTTACGCCTGCAGGAAGCGCGCAAACAACTGCGAGAGAGTGACCGGCCGGTAGGCGATATCGCTTTCGCTACCGGTTTTTCCTCCGGCGCGCATTTTTCCACCGCCTACCGAAATCATTTTGGCATGACGCCAAGAGAAGAGCGCCTAAATTAGAAAGGTATGATTAGAAAGATAAGATTATAAGGCTCAGGTTAACGTATCGACAATGCCGCCTTCCACGCGCAGTGCCGCGCCCGTAGTGGCGCTCGCTTGGGTCGATGCGGCATAGACGCTCATGCTGGCCACTTCCTCAGGTGTTGCTAAGCGCTGGATGATGGAAGAAGGGCGGTTCTCTTTGACAAAACGCGCTTCCATCTCCTGCTGAGAAATGCCTTCTTTCTCTGCCATTTCACCAATCATCGTAAGCACGCCTTCAGAGCGCGTTGGCCCAGGCAAGATAGCGTTGACGGTTACCTGCGTGCCGCTGAGCACTTTGGCCAGCCCGCGTGAAACCGATAAAAGCGCCGATTTGGTCATGCCGTAATGCACCATCTCGGTGGGGATGTTGATGCCCGATTCACTGGAGATAAACTGGATGCGGCCCCAGTCGCGGTCGCGCATGCCCTGGGCATAGTGGCGCGAAAGGCGCACCGCACTCATGATATTAATATCGAAAAATTGCTGCCAAGTGGCGTCATCAACTTCGAAGAAATCTTGCGGGCCAAAAATACCCACATTATTGATCAGGATATCTGCGCTGGGTTGCTGCTGGATCAATGTTTGGCAGCCTTCAGCGGTACCGAAATCGGCGGCCACGCCTTCTACCTGAGCATTTGGGGCATCCTGTTTAATGCTGGCTATTGCCTCATCCACCCGTGCCTGCGAACGGCCTGTGACGACAACCTTAGCGCCAGCGTTGGCAAGCCCTTGGGCAATCGCAAAACCGATACCCGCCGTCGAGCCGGTAATGATGGCGTGCTTACCGCTTAGATCAATTTTCATAGGGTGTACTCCTCTCTTCCTGAGTGTCAGTACGTCGCGATAGCTATCTATACAAGACGCTCTATACGAGACGCTCTATCCAGCTATGACGTTATCGCTTGCCAATAAGTATGGGGGGCTTATAGCGTTCTTCAAGGCGTTAACGCGACTCAATGGGCGTCGCTATTCATAATTTGCCGTCCCATTGCTGAAAGCGGTTGACCGCGTTGGCCCCTTATACTGTTTTCATTCCTTCCCTCCATTGGAGATAACGCCCCATGAGCCATACCCCAAGCCGTCAAGATTACGATCACTACATGACGCCTAACTACTCCCCGCAGCAGGTTATTCCCGTGCGCGGTGAAGGTAGCCGCTTGTGGGATCAGCAGGGGCGGGAATATATCGATTTCGCCGGGGGCATCGCCGTCAACTCACTGGGCCACTGTCACCCGGTGCTCGTTAATGCGCTGAAAGAGCAGGGCGAAAAGCTTTGGCATCTCTCTAATGTATTTACCAACGAGCCCGCGTTGAACCTGGCCAAAACGCTGGTAGAACGCACCTTCGCTGACAAAGTGTTTTTATGCTCTTCAGGGGGTGAAGCCAATGAAGCCGCGCTTAAGCTGGCACGCCGCTGGGCGGTGGATAACCACGGTGAACAGAAAGACAAGATCATCTCGTTTTATCAATCCTTTCACGGCCGCACCTTTTTCACCGTGAGCGTCGGTGGTCAGCCTAAATACTCCCAGGGCTTCGGCCCGGTGCCGGGCGGTATTCATCACGCCAACTACAACGACCTGGAAAGCGTTCGCGCACTGATGGGCGACGACACCTGCGCGATCATGGTCGAGCCCATGCAGGGCGAGGGCGGCATCGTGCCCGCAACACAAGCATTTCTCCAGGGCCTGCGCGATCTGTGTGACGAACATAACGCGCTGTTGATTTTTGACGAGGTGCAAACTGGCGTGGGTCGTAGCGGTGAGCTCTACGCTTACAAGAACTACGGCATTACGCCGGATATCCTGACCAGCGCCAAGTCGCTGGGCGGCGGTTTCCCCATTGGCGCCATGCTGGCCATTGATGACGTCGCCAAGTCGCTGGTCGTCGGTACTCACGGCTCTACCTACGGCGGCAATGCGCTGGCTTCTGCCGTAGCGCTGGCAGCCGTCGAGTTTATCGATACCCCTGAAGTGCTGGAAGGGGTGAAAAAGCGTCACGATCTGTTCCGTGAGCACCTGGAAACCATCAACCGCAAGCACGGCGTGTTTAAAGAAATTCGTGGTATGGGACTGTTAATAGGTGCCCAGATGTCGGATGCCTATGAAGGCCGCGCCAAGGACATTCTGCCGCTGGCTATCGAAGAGGGCTTGATGGCCCTAATTGCAGGACCCAATGTACTGCGCATGGCACCTTCGCTGGTGATTCCCGAAGCGGATATCGCCGAGGGCATGGCTCGGCTAGAGCGTGCCATTGAGCGGCTAGTTGCCTCAGCATGAGTGAGCAGCCTACTGGGTTAACAGAGGGGGCGTCGAAGATGCTGGTAGTGCGACCCGTTAAAGCGTCGGATCTCCCGGCGCTCGAACAGTTGGCTGAGCATGCAGTGCCCAGGTTGACCAACTTGCCTGCCAATCGCGAGCGGCTTCAGGAGCGCATCGCGCGCTCCCAGGAGGCTTTTAATGGTGAGGTCGAGTTTCCTGAGAACGAGCACTATACCTTTGTGCTCGCTGACGATAGTCGTGAGGAAGTGTTGGGAACGGCCACGATCCGTGCCCAGGCAGGTGCCAACGAGGCTTACTACACCTACCGCCAGGAAACGCTGATTCACGCCTCGCAGCAGTTGAATGTGCGCCGTGAAGTTCAGACATTGGCGCTTTCCCACGAAGTGTCCGACGCCACCCTGCTGTGCGCTTTTTCGCTGAATCCCCGCTACAAGGGCACCAGTGCCGAGAACCTGCTGCGTCGGGCGCGATTGATGTTCATTGCTCAGTACCCAGAGCGCTTTTCGCGCATCCTGGCGGTGGCGTTCCCCGGCTATCTGGACACCCGCGGCGAATCACCGTTTTGGGAGAGCGTCGGCAGGCACTTCTTTGCCCGCAGCTTCCAAGACATCAACCACATTGCAGGCGTACGCTCGAAAAGTTTCATCGCCGAGGTGATGCCTCAATTCCCGCTCTACCTGCCGCTGTTGACGCCCCAGGCGAGGGCCGCCATTGGGCGTGAACACCCCGCCCATGAAGAGGCGCTGGAAGAGATGCTGGCAGAGGGGTTTGTGCGTTCTCGCCATGTGGATATTTTCGATGCCGGGCCGATTGTCAAAGCCGAGCGCGACCGGCTGGAAACCTTTCGCCGCGCTGCCTGGCACCCGGTGCGCATTCGCCCCGAACACGCCTTGCCCGATGCCGAGCCGGCGATGATTGCCAACCAGAAGCTGGGGGATTTCCGCTGTATCGTTGCGCGTTATGCGTTGTCGCCTACGGGCCAGTTGATGCTCTCGGCGGAGCACGCCGAGCGGCTGGGGGTTTCGGAAGGACGCGCCGTGCTGGCCGCACCGCTTACCTTACCCACCGCGGTGGACGCGCTCGATGAAGGAGAAATGTAATGCGCATTCGACCCATTGCCCGCAATGACCTGGATGGGCTGCAGGCGCTTGCGCAGCAGGCCGGGGTAGGGTTTACCTCGCTGCCGGATAACCGCGAGTTTCTGGCTGGCAAGATAGAAGCCGCCGCCAGTGCTTTTGAAGAGCGCACCCCGGTGGATGACCGTCTCTACTTTTTTGTTCTTGAAGATGAAGAGAGCGGCGAACTGGCGGGCTGCTGTGCGATTGAAGGGCAGGTAGGCCGAGAAGTGCCGTTTTATAACTATCGTCTGGGTACTCTGGCGCACTCCTCCATCCAACTGGATCTTCACCGCACCATCGACACGCTGTTTTTAAGCTCTGACCACACGGGTGATGCTGAGGTGTGCTCGCTGTTCCTGCGTCCGGAATATCGCGGTGAAGCCAATCGCCACTTGCGCAACGGTGCGCTGCTTTCCAAAGCGCGCTGGCTGTTTATCGCTCAATTTCGTGACCGTTTCCCCGACAAAGTGTTGGCGGAAATGCGCGGTGTGTTCGATGAGAACAACACCAGCCCTTTCTGGGAGAGCCTGGGAAAGCACTTCTTTCCCATGGATTTCAGCGAAGCGGATCGACTCACTGGCCTGGGGCAGAAGAGCTTTATCGGCGAGCTGATGCCCAAGTTCCCCATCTACACCACCTTCATGGCCGAAGAGGCGCGCGCCTGCATTGGTCAGGTGCATCGCCATACCCGCCCAGCACTGGAAATGTTGAAAAAAGAGGGGCTGCGCTGGGAAGGCTATATCGACATTTTCGACGGTGGCCCCACCGTGGAAGCCTACATTGATGATGTGCGCGCTATCCGCAATTCACGGCTTTGCCAGGTGGAAGTGTCTGCCTCTGCCCGTGAAGAGAGCATCAGCCGCTGGCTGGCGGCTACCACCCAGATGCTGAACTTTACCGCCAGTTGGGTAGGCCGTGCGCCTTCTGAAGACAACACCATCGTGCTTAGCGATCAGGAGGCGAGCCGCTTGGGTGTCACTACCGGTGATTACCTGCGGCTACTCGAAACCTAGGCAACGTTCACAGGAGAATTTTATGCACGCTCAACAACAGCAACTGATCAATGGCGCTTGGCTGGCAGGCGACGCCGCGTCGTTGAGCAAGCACGATCCTGTTTCCGGGCAACGGCTCTGGCAGGCCGCCACGGCTAGCGAGGATCAAGTCGCGACCGCTGTGAAGGCCGCCCGCAGCGCCTTTCCTGGCTGGGCGCGTACTCCCTTTGCCGAGCGCCAGGCCCTCGTTGAGCGTTTCGCCGAGGTGCTGAAATCCCGTGGGGAAGCGCTGGCGGTGGCGATTGCCTCCGAAACCGGCAAACCGCTGTGGGAAGCACGCACTGAAGCGGGTGCTATGGTGGGTAAGGTGGCGCTGTCGGTCAAGGCCTATAACGAGCGTACGGGTGAGCGGGAAAAAGCCGTTGGCAATGCAAAAGCCGTTCTGCGCCATCGCCCCCACGGCGTGATGGCAGTATTCGGCCCCTATAACTTCCCAGGCCACCTGCCCAACGGCCATATGGTGCCCGCGCTATTGGCGGGCAACACTGTGGTCTTCAAACCCAGCGACCAGACCCCGCTGACCGCCGACTTAACCCTGCAGTGCTGGTTGGAAGCCGGGCTGCCTGCTGGGGTGATCAATCTGGTGCAGGGAGGCGTCGCCGTTGGTCAAGCGCTGGCAGGCAACCCCGGTATTGATGGCCTGCTGTTTACCGGTAGCGCCAAAGTGGGCGGTATGCTGCATCAGCAGTTTGCCGGACAGCTGGATAAAATCCTTGCGCTCGAACTGGGTGGCAACAACCCGCTGGTAGTGAAGGACATTGATGACGAGCGTGCAGCGGTACTCACCATTCTGCAGTCGGCGTTTCTCTCCGGTGGCCAGCGCTGCACCTGCGCTCGTCGTTTGATGGTGCCGGAGGGCGCCGTGGGCGACCGGCTGATCGATGCGCTTTCCGAGGCGATCGCTAAGCTGCACGTGGCGGGCCAGTTCGAAGAGAACCCTGCGCCATTCTATGGCGGTTTGGTGAGCGTAGCGGCGGCAGATGGCCTGCTCAAGGCGCAAGAGGAACTGGAGTCCATGGGGGGCACGGTGATCAATCGCATGCGTCGCTTGGAAGAGAACACCAGTCTGTTAAGCCCCGCGCTGATTGATGTGACGGGCCTGGACGTTCCCGACGAGGAGCACTTTGGGCCGCTGCTGAAAATTCATCGCTATCGCGACTGGGATGAAGCGCTCTCGCTTGCCAATAATACCCGCTACGGGCTCTCCGCTGGGTTGATTGGTGGCGATCACGCTGATTGGGACGACTTCCTGCTGCGCATTCGCGCGGGCATCGTCAACTGGAACCGCCAGACCACCGGCGCTTCCGGCGATGCGCCCTTCGGAGGCGTAGGTGACAGTGGCAACCACCGCCCCAGCGCTTATTACGCGGCAGACTACTGCGCTTATCCGGTTGCTTCCATGGAAGCCGACGCTCTGGAGATCCCTGAAACCCTGCCACCAGGAGTGAGTCTATGAACGGCAGTGTCATCAGCCATATCAGGGAAGTCAATTTCGACGGTTTGGTCGGCCCTACCCATAATTACTCAGGCTTGGCAGTCGGAAATGTCGCTTCAATGAGCCACGGTGGCCTGTTCTCCAATCCCAAGGAGGGTGCGCTCCAGGGGCTGGCCAAGATGAAGTCGCTGATGGACGCAGGCTACGCCCAGGGCGTGCTCCCCCCACAGCAGCGGCCTGATGTTGGGGCACTGCGTGATCTAGGCTTCAGCGGCAGTAATAGCGATGTGCTGGCCCGTGCCGCTGTCGAGGCACCGCAGCTACTGCGGGCAGTATGTTCGGCCTCCAGCATGTGGACCGCTAACGCAGGCACGATTACCCCCAGCGTCGACGCACCGGATGGCCGGGTGCACTTCACGCCGGCCAATCTGCAGTCGAGCTTTCATCGCTACCTGGAACCGCAAACCACCGGAAGGGTACTGCAAGCTATTTTCCATGATGAGCAACATTTTGCTCATCATCCCGTGCTGCCTGCCACGCCGGCCTTTTCCGATGAAGGCGCGGCCAATCACACCCGCCTTGGCGGCGAATACGGTGAGCCAGGCGTTCACCTGTTTGTCTATGGCCGCCAAGCGTTTGGTGACGGGCGTAGCGGCGAGCGTGAACCCCAGCGCTATCCTGCCCGGCAGACCCTGGAAGCCAGCCAGGCGGTAGCCCGCCAGCACGGGCTTACGGAAGCGCAAACCGTCTTCGCCCAGCAGCACCCGGATGCCATCGATGCAGGCGTATTCCATAACGATGTCATTGCGGTGGGCAACGGCCCCGTGCTGCTCTACCACGAAATGGCCTTCCTGGATGAAGAGGGCACGCTCGATGCGTTGCGTGCCAAAATGCACACGCCACTTATTCCCGTGCGTGTGCCGGTCGAGGCGGTGAGCATGCAAGACGCGGTCGCATCGTATCTCTTCAACTCCCAACTGCTCTCCAACCCAGACGGGACCATGACGCTGGTGGTACCCGGCGAATGTCAGGAGCGGGAAGCGGTCTGGCGGACGATCCAGGATCTCATCCTAGCGGGCAATAATCCCATCGGCGAAGTAATCGTCAAAGACGTCAAGCAGAGCATGCGCAACGGTGGCGGCCCCGCTTGCCTGCGTTTGCGCATGGTGCTAACGGAAGCCGAACGTGCCGCGCTCTCTGGCCGCGTACTGCTCAACGACGCACTGTACACCGATCTGACCGCGTGGGTGGAGCGCCACTACCGTGATCGCCTAGCTCCTGACGATCTCGCCGACCCGCAGCTGGCGGAGGAGTCGCTTGCGGCACTGGATGAACTCACCCAGTTGCTCAAGATGGGGCCTGTTTACCCATTTCAGTTGGGGTAGGGTCATATTAGCGTGTTCTAAACGGCAAGGCTTAGCCTTGCCGTTTTGTATTCACATATAGGAATGCAATATTGATAGTGTCTATGTGATGCAAGACTAGACCAAAAGCAGCACTAGGGATCGAGATATGACACCTATTATTCAGCCGACTAACGACAAGGCGTTCGCGGAAGAATTAATTCGCCAAAATATGTCCGGCTACTACATACAGCTGAATATGCGCTGGGATACCGATCTATTTGATAGACAGTGGGACGAGTTGGACAGCTACGCGTTAGTCATCAACGCTTCACGCGTGGGGCTGCTATGCATCAATCACGATGAAGATGCCTATTATATTCGGGAGCTGCAAATTGCCCCTCCGTGGCAGCGCCAAGGCTTGGGGACAGCGGCTATCCGCTTCACGGCTGAAACTGCCCAGCAAGCGGGCATTCGCCTACTTCGGCTGCGCGTGTTTTGTATCAACCCAGCCATCGCTTTGTACGAGCGCATGGGGTTTAGGATATTGAAAACCGCAGGGAGAATGCACGCCATGGAACGTCGTATTCTGTAGCCGTACAAGCAGGATCGTAAAACGGCTCTTGTGACTCCCTCTCCAAAGCGTTCTGCCATGATCATCACCCCATCGCTTAGGCTGCTCTATCAGTCACCTGCTTCGCTTTGCCAATGTTAAGCAGGGCGATACCGGCACCAATCAATAAGATGCCCAACAGCAAGCCCTCGGGGGCGGTTTCTCCCTGTAACAAAATGGCCACAGGAACACCCACCACGGCACCGACCGAGCCCAGCAAACTCAGGAATACCGGGCCGCCGCTTTTCTGTAGCAGGAAGAGCAGTAAAAACTGACCCGCGAACACCACCGCCTGTATGGCAATTAGAACAAGCGGCAGAGATCGATCCATGGGGACGTGAAGTGAGAAGCCTGGCAGTAGGCCCACCCCCAGCAGAAGAATAGAGGCAGCTATCAGCATCCCTGGCGCCAGCGCATCGCTGGATACCCCTGCTGGCCAGCGCAGGGTTCGGTAGAGGTTGCCGATGGCCAGCAGCACAGGGCCAATCAAGGCAAGAAGAATCCACAGGTAGTCAGCATCAGGGGCGGAAAGCTTATGGAAAGCCAGGGTGAAGGCGCCCGTAAGGGCTGACATGACGCCAGCCGCCCGCAAGAATTGAAAGCGCTCCATTTTTAACGTCAACGCACCAACGTAGGTGAGCAGCGGTGGCAACGTGATGATCAACGCCACAAACCCGGCACCGACATGAGGGATCGCCGAGAAGAAGAGCAGGTTGGCGCCCGCCACGCCCAACAGCGCAGAGATCAGGTAGTACTCGACGCTGCGAACGGTCAACGGTGGCAAATTGCGGCGGTAGGCGGCGAGCGTAAGCAGAATCAGTGCCGCCCCCGAAATTGACCAATACAAAAAAGAGAGCGCTGATAACTGCATTTCACCCGCAAGCTTTGCCAAATTAGTCGATAGGCCCAGCAAGGTGCCACCGGCGAGTAGATACAGCAGCGGGGCAAGCCAGGCTCTTTTAGAGGCGTGTCGCTTTGGTGTGTTTGGTAACGTCATTAGCAGCCTTCTAAGATTATACCTTGATATCAAGGTATGTAGAATTAACCTTGACGTCAAGATAACTGGGTGCAAAATATACCGATGGATCATATAGACCATATACTCAAACAGTGGCGGCAGGAGCGGCCGGACCTTGACGTAGCCCCGATGGGTACCATCGGTCGGGTCAAACGGCTGAACCACACCTTGATGCGCGCGATGGAGAAGACCTGGGCGAAATATGGCCTGACGGATGCGAGCTTTGACGTATTGGCAACGCTGCGCCGAGAGGGAGCGCCCTATGCGCTATCGCCGAGCGATCTGATGGCATCCACGATGGTGACCTCAGGCACCATGACTCACCGTATCCATCAATTGGAAAAGGTTGGGCTAATCAAGCGGGTCAAGAACCCTGATGACGGTCGTGGTTTTCTAATCTCTCTTACCCAACACGGCTTTGATTTGATCGATGAAGCAGTGGCTGCCCATGTGGAGACACAGGCGCAACTGGTCAGTGGGCTGACTGAAGAGCAACGAGCGCAACTGGATGCGTTGCTGAAACAGTTCTTAGCGGGGGTTGAGCAGGAATGATAGCGCTTGCCACCGGAATACGCTGTCACTTGATCCGCTGATCAGGCACTAAGCCTTGCGATTACTGTTCGCGCAGTCCCTCGGATATCAATATCCAAACAACGCCACTGCGCTGGAGGCAGGGCTGAGCTCGTGTAGACTCTGCATTCGTCTATAAACCAGATCAGCAAAAGGTCCGACAAGCGCCATGACCCCCTCGAATCACCGTTTTACCGATGCTGAGCGCCGTGGGCTTTACCGCGCCATACACGAGCGGCGCGACGTGCGCTCGCAATTCCTACCTGACCGGATTCCCCCTGACGTACTGGCCCGCCTTTTAGAGGCTGCACACCATGCGCCTTCGGTAGGTTTCATGCAGCCCTGGGATTTCATCGTGATTGAAAGTCGCGACGTCAGGGAAACGGTGCTGGCGATGTTCGAGCAGGAGAACCGGAAGGCCGCCGAGCGCTTTGAGGGCGAGCGCAAGGAGCATTACCGCAGCCTTAAACTGCAAGGCATTCTGGAAAGCCCGCTCAATCTCTGTATTACCTGTGATCGAAGCCGGGGAGGCCCTCATGTGTTGGGACGCAATAGCATTGTCGATACCGACCTGTTTAGTACCTGCTTAGCAGTGCAAAATCTTTGGCTAGCGGCGCGGGCGGAAGGTATTGGCGTTGGCTGGGTGAGTATTCTCGATCAAGAGCAGCTAAGCACTGCGCTGAACCTGCCTGAGCATGTTTATCCGCTGGCGTATCTCTGCCTTGGCTATGTGAGCGATTTCTTAGATCAGCCGGAGCTTGAAGCCAAAGGCTGGCGCTCACGGCTGCCATTAAGCGAACTAGTGCATGGCGACCAGTGGGGGCAGCCGCTGACCGCGCTTAAGTTAGACGCTTTATAGCGCTATCACGACGTTACCGCTAATGTATGCGATTTGGCTAAATGATGCCTGGAGTAAAACGTGCCGGTCGATATTACCTACCAGCGGCTAACTGTCGATGATCCTAATGTTTCATTGGTGGCGATCTGGATATTTGAAGCCTGGGGGCATTTACACCCAGGTCTCACCCAAGAGCAGGCTATTGAACGTGTGAGGGCCGAATGTGGCAAGGGCGGTGTGCCCTCCATCTTTGTGGCCATGCAAGGTGAAAACCCTGTGGGAACCGCCAGCCTAATTGCCGATGACATGAGCATTCGCCGCGAATTTACCCCCTGGCTAGCCTCCGTCTTCGTCGTGCCCGAATGGCGGGGGCAGGGCATTGCTTCTAGCTTGGTGAAACGGGTAGAGGCGGAAGCAATAGAGAGTGGCATACCGCATTTCTACCTTTATACCCCCGACCAGCAAGCACTCTATCGCCGCTTGGGCTGGCAAGATGTAGAGCACCTTACGTACCGGGGCGAAAACGTCACTGTTATGTCGAGGCAGTTGGGGCTTAAGGAGCGCTTGGTATAGCCAACGTGCTGTCATGTCATTCCGGTCGACAATTTTTTTCGGTAAATAAAGGAGAGTCTCGTGCGACGTTTGATCGTTCTGCCCACTTCCCGTGCGGGGTGGGGACTATTCATCGCTTTCGTGGCCATGGTGCTGGCGGGTACATGGCCAGTGATTGGCCTGGTGAACCGGGCAACGCTGGTGATGGGGCTTCCGTTGATGGTGGTTTGGAGCTATCTGGTTATTTTTGCCTGCGTGGTGGTCATGCTGATCGGCAATCGCATTGTGGAGCGAGACGACCATGAATAGCCCATGGCCACTACTGATAACCTTGGTCTATGTTGCCATTGCGATGTTGATTGGCCTACGCGCCAGGGCAGGACGTTCCATGAATAGCCTGGAAGAGTGGGGCGTGGCAGGGCGCAGCATGGGGCCGGTGACGCTTTACCTGCTGATCGCCGCCGGTAGCGTGAGCGCTTACACCTTTATGGGAGCACCCGGTTGGGCTTATTCCAAAGGCATCGCGGTATTTTATGTAGCGATTTACCTTGCCTATCTCGCGTTGGTCGCCTGGTACTTCGGCCCTAAGGTATGGCAATTCGGCGAACAGTTTGGTCATGTAACCCAAGCAAGCGCTATATCTGACCGTTACCAGAGCCCCGCGCTGGGGGCGCTGGCCGCGCTCGTGATGGCGATTGGCTCCATTGCGTATGCTGTTCTGCAAACCATTGGCTCAGCGTATATTTTGTTTGTGATGAGCGGCGGCTTGATACCGATTTGGCTGGGCGTCGTGCTGGTGTTGGCCTGTATTGCGGTGTATCTCTACGCCAGCGGACAGCGTGCGATTGGTCGCACCAACGCGTTTCAAGGTGTGTTAATGCTGATTGTCGCCTGGGCGGTTGGCCTTTGGGCCGTGCACAGTGCGACCGGTGGGCTGAGTTTTGCGGGCGTATTTGAACGCGTTCAAGCCGAGCATAGCGAGTTTCTCACTCTGCCAGGCGCCGGTGGGGATATGAGCTTTAGCTTTTGGACAACCTCGATTATCGTCTCGATGTTCTCGTTTATGCCGCCAGTATGGACGCAGTGGATGAGTGCTTCTTCCGCGCGCACCATACGTCGCAGCGCGACGTGGTTGCCTACTTATTATGTTGTCATCCTGCCCATGGTCGTGGTGGGCTTCATCGGTATTTTCACCCTGCCGGAGCTGTCGCGGGCGGATACCGTAGTACTGGAATACGCCATGCAGCACTTGCCTGTCGTACTGGTCGGCCTGCTGGGGGCGGGCACTCTGGCGGCCTCTATGTCCTCGAGTGAACCCTTTATTCACTCTGTATCACTGTCATTTAGCAAAGATGTGCTTCAGCCCGTGTTGAAGCTATCCGACGCTGTCACTGGCAAGTTGGCACGGCTGTTAATTCTGCCCATCATGTTCCTGGTGATAGCGCCACTGGCGATTGCCGAGCCCGGTAGCTTGGTGATGATTCTGCTGGTGGGGCTGGGCTTTGCTTCTCAGGTTTTGCCTGCGTTTATCGGCATGTTCTTCTGGCCGCGAGCTTCTCGCTTGGGCGTGATGGCCGGTATCGTGGTGGGGTTTTTGATTACCACGGCATTGACTACCCTTTGGCCCCACCCAATGGGTATTCATGCGGGGTTTTGGGGACTGATGCTCAATCTGCCTATATTTATTGCTATTTCATTAATGACACCCGCTACCAACGCAGAAGTAGTTGAGCGCTTCTTTCGCATTGCTGCTCCCCGTGGGTTGACGCGCATAGGGCAATAGGCAGTCGTTGGCGACTGACTTAATTTGTTCATCTTTCTCAACTACATTTGTAGCAATGCGCTTTTATGCAACGACACTTGCACCGACAAAGGCAACGCGATGAGTCATGCACTGACTGGACACAACCGCCCTCAGCAGGTGATTGAGGCAATCCACCTGGCCAATAAAAGCTTGGCAACGGCCACGCGGCAAGCCAAGTACGCCAAAATGGCTGCATCGCCTTACCGGTTTTACCGGGGGAGCAATCATCTTTTCTGGCAAGACGTTTGGCACGATTGGCGCTTTGCGCTGTTCGGCGGCTGGCCGGAAACCCAAACGTGGCTGCAAGGCGATGCTCACGTCTATAACTTTGGCGCTTACGGTCATCACGATGATCAGGTGCGTTATGGCATGGATGACTTCGACGATGCGTTGATTGGCGATTACCAATACGACGTGTGGCGACTAGCTATTAGCGTGGTACTGGATGGTCGCGAGAATGCGGAGCTGGATACCAAGGCGATTAATAAAGCGCTTAAAAAGCTAATAGAAGGCTATTACCAAACGCTGGCGGATCACGTCGATGATAAACTCATTCACGCCGTGACGCTCGACACCGCCAAAGGCCCGCTGAAGCCGTTCATGAATAAGGTGGCGGATAAGCAAAGCCGTGCGCGGATGCTCGAAAAGTGGTCGACAGTTGATGACCAGAAAGGCCGTCAATTCGCCGAACGGCCCGGTAAGCTCGCCAATTTACCGGCGGATGTCGCTAGCCAGCTACGCCGTCTGATTGAGCAGGATTATCAGCAAACGCTGCAACATTCCATCAAGGAGAGTGACCCTCACCATTTTCGCGTGAAGGATACGGCCCGCCGTCTGGATGCGGGTACCGGTTCGCTGGGCGTTGAGCGTTACTACGTATTGATTGAGGGAGGTGTTGAGCACGAGCACGACGATATTATTCTGGATATCAAAGAGCAGGTGCCGCCAGAAGCATTTCGCCTGATGGACAAGCCGCAGCAGCAGGCGTGGCGGAAGCTGTTTCCCAATGAAGGTATCCGCCATGCCGCGGCATTTCATGCCATTGCTGAGCACCCGGATGCCTATTTGGGTTGGTTGACCATGAATGACAAGGTGTTTTCGGTTCGTGAACGGTCGCCTTTCAAGAAAGATATCCCTACGCATAAACTCTCGGGTGGGAAGTCATACCGCAAGCTGGCGAAGCAGTGGGGAGAAATTCTCGCACGTGAGCATTTGCGAGGTGCCCAGGCGCTGAATCAGGGCGACGCGACACGCTTTGCCAAAGCCGTTTGCCAACGCCTGAAAGGAAGGGAAACTCAGTTTGTCGAGGTCGTTTCGACACTGGCAGTCGCTTACGCCGACTGTACTGAGCAAGATTACGCCGTGTTTATTGATCAGTTTCTGGCGACCGATTCACCCTAGCCGATAGACCGCTGGCAACACTCGCTGGGGTCAGCATGAACTGTTGAGCGTGATGCGATTCAGCCCATACTACGCAGCGGTTACGGCCGCTGTGCTTGGCTTGGTAAAGCGCTTCGTCCGCGAGTCGCAGCAGTTTCTGCGGCTCGTGTGTGTGAACTGGGTAAGTGGCTACCCCGCAAGAAAGCGTGATACGCCCCAGCGGTTCCCCCTGATAGATCAACGCCTGATGCGAAATCGCGCTAAGCAGGGCATTGGCGTGCCCTGCGGCTTGCTCAACGGTTGTGGCTGGCAACAGCGCCACAAACTCTTCGCCCCCGAATCGGCAGGTTACGCCCAGCCCCTGGAAGTGTTGCCGGAGTCGCGATGCGATATCTACCAGTACGCTGTCACCAGCATCGTGGCCAAAATGGTCGTTAATCTTTTTAAAATGATCTACGTCCAGCATCAGCAGTGATAAATGGCTACTGTTTTGTTGGGCGCGACAACATTCATGATCGAACACAGTATTGAAATGGCGACGATTATGAAGACCCGTGAGGGGATCCTCAAAGGAGAGGCCTTCCAGTTCATGCACTAGGCGATCCAGTTCTGCTGTACGAGCGGCCACTTTTAGCTCAAGCGTTTCGTTTGATATCGCTAGCTCCTGCTGAGTACGGCGATAGTGCCATAGAAAAATGGCGGCATTAGCCAGTGAAAAGGCGAGTGTGCCATAACTTAGCGGAATAGGGCGCCATGGAATAATACCGTGTGCTACCAGCATATCGGTTACCAGCAGAGGCGCGAAAACAGTGAAGCTTACTACCAGTAAGCGCTGCTCAAGGCTCAGTCTGGGGAATCGGAACAGTGCTAGCATTAACATGACCGGAAGCGTCACTGCCAGTAACGCATCGAATAGCGGAAACGTCATGGACAGGCTAATGATGCCGACCTGAACCAAGCCAATGGCACCTATTAGATAAGCAAGATGAAGACGCCAAAGAATATTTAGCCAGCGTTTGGCCGACCCTTCGAGCCAATGGCTAAGGAGTAACCCCAGCGCAACAGGCAGCATATAGTAGCTCCCCGCCCGCAGGGTATCCCAGGCAAGGGCGTTGCTGGCGATCAGCTGTCGAGCTGGAGCTTCCGCAATCAACATGAGTCCCGAGGCGTAGGCAAAAAGGGCGATAGCGCCAAACCCCCTTCGTTCCGGGCCAATCAGCGCGAAAATGGTGGCTAGAATCGCCAGTACCAGAACCAGTGCACTTACGCCCAGATCCTGAGCCGAATTATGAATAACGTGCTTGAGCACATCTATGCGCTCCATCACCTGGACTTCGCCCCATAGCCCGATGTTGGTGTAATAAGAAAACACGCGCAGGTAAAGAGATTTGCCCGCCGCGTCTCCAGGCAGGTCGAGCATATGCCATGGCCAACCCGCAAACTGCCCCCGCCCTTGGGTATCGAATTCGCCATATTGATAAATCAGCCTATCATCCAGGTAGGCTTGAGCGACTAGGTCAATGCTGGTGATATAGAGCACTGGATCATTCCAATCGCCCTCAGGCAACACGACACGAAACCAGACGTTTTGTTGGCCCTCCCGGCCGGGCGGGTCGGCAGGAAAAGCAATCGCGTTCCAGTCTGGCGATTCGTCCTGCAGCCACTGGGGAGCGCCTTGGGCATTGAGTGGTGAATCGCCCCAGCGATACTCCCACTGATTAAGTGGTTGGGGCGACGTGCTAGCTTGAAGCGAGCAAGAGATTAACATCAGGATGGTAAAGGCCATCATGAGCAGAGTGTCACGGCATTGAGGGTAACCACGAAGCAACATGGTAAATATCCTGATTTACAGCAAGATCGCCTACTACGATGTTTGCATCAACCGATGACACACTGATGGCTTATGCAGCATGGTGCACAACTTTCTGAGCGGTGATAGCTAGTTTAGCGAAAAAATTAGCCTAGGTGATGATGGTTAATTCAACGCTTGAGTACCGGTTATTTAGTCACCTTGGACACAAAAAAACCGGATCCCTCTGAATCCGGTTCACTCCTTATCTGTACGCTGTCATAGGGCTATTAGTGGCCGCTGACCGCACCGCCAACGATTCCACTACGAAAATCGCTATCACCATCGCTACGGTTTTTAAGATGATTGGCCACCGTATCTTCCGGTGATCCTGCCATCTCGCGAAACATGCCCATTGAGCCTAACAAAGCCGAGGATTCATAAGGCACGAAAACCCGTTCGCCATCTTTCGCCATATTGGGTAATACTTTGATGTAGCTCTGGCCGAGCAGATAACCCACCACCGTGCGCTTGTTCTCTTCACTATCGCCAATGGCGCTCAGCACCAGTTTGATCGACTCCTGCTCACCTTGGGCGCGCAGAATAGCGGACTCTTTATCGCCTTGAGCGTTCAGAATCGAAGACTCTCGCTGGCCCTGGGCCATGGCAATCGCCGCTGATTTTTCACCTTCCGCTTCGGTAACCGTAGCGCGGCGCTTACGCTCGGCGGCCATTTGGAGGCGCATCGCGGTTTCCACCTCTTCCGGCATAGCGATATCCTGCACCTCGACACGGGAGATTTTGACTCCCCATTTGGAAGCAGGCTCTTCCATCGCCGCCTGGATCTCGTTATTCACTTCCGCACGGGACTCAAACAGCTTATCCAGCTCCATTTTACCGACCACAGAGCGCAGCGTGGTTTTCGCCAATACTTCCACCGCTTGGCTCATATTCACCACTTCGTATACGGCCCGCTTTGGATCAATGATTTGGTAGTAGAGCGCGCCGTTAATGCGCACGGTGACGTTATCGGTGGTCACGACCGGCTGGCCGGGGAAATCCATCACCGTTTCGCGGCGGTCGATGCGGGTTTCATCAGTGGTGATGGCAGTGTAGTCCTCACCCATTTTGCGGTAACGCAACATGGTGATGGCACGAGGCTGCTCGATAAACGGAATAATGATGTTGATACCGCTTTCTAACACGCGATGGAATGAGCCAAGACGCTCCACCACCATGACTTCCGATTGGCGAATAATGATCAACCCTTTAGAAATGATCACTACCGCGATCACCACAATAATAAGGCTTATTAATAAACCGGGGCTAATAGGTAAATCCATTGTTAAGGCTCCTTGCGTGGGGAATTGTCGTCTTGAGGGTCTGTGTCGTCAGGCTTTAACGTGACCAGCGCAGTGGTGCCTTCAAATCGTATAAATAAAACCTGTGTACCGCTGGGTAACTCGGTTTCACCGCTTTCAACGACGCGCAGACGGTAGAAATCGCCATTTACCTTAATGCCCGTGGCATCGTCAAAATCTCGGCGTAGGGTCGTGTAGCGATTGCCTTTTTCGACCCCCGTACCGGTGGTGCCATAGGCAACGCCACGAGGCGAGAAGCGTGGCCGAATGACTATTACGCATAGCGGCAGCAGTACACCCGCAAAAATAGCCATGCTAAGCAGCTGCCAGGGGAGCGTTAATCCCAACGCTGTAACGGCGGCGGTAAGTGCCGCGGCAATGCCTAATGCAAGCAGCACCATCGCGCCAGAGGTCAGCTCTGCCAAACTTAATAGTAGGGCGAGTACTAGCCAGCTGTAAGCCGGGTTCCAGTCCATAAACGCTTCAACTCTACAGTTAACCTAATTGGCCAGCGTAACCTAATCACAAGTATTTATCCCAACTGAGTAATGAGCACTGGAGCCAGTGTTTTGATGAAGAGTGGTATTCTTGGTGCCTTTATCGATAGCGAGCATTAAGGAGAAGAGCGTGTCAGGCGTGGTCTATTGGCTGGATATGGTGGGTGTCATTGTGTTCGCGCTGTCGGGCGTGATTTTGGCGTGCCGTTCGCGCATGGATCCCATCGGCATGCTGGTGCTGGCGGCGGTGACCGGGATTGGTGGGGGCACGCTGCGTGATCTAGTGTTGGGCGTTAGGCCTGTGTTCTGGGTGACCGACCCAACCTATTTATGGGTGATCTTAGCCACCGTAGGCGTCTCGCTGATGGGGTTTCACTATATCCATCGCCTTTCGCGGGGCTTTTTGCCGATTGCCGATGCGTTCGGGCTGGCACTGTTCACCGTTATTGGCGCCCATAAAGCACTGCTGCTGGGCACGTCTGGCATGGTGGCGGTGTTGATGGGCATGATGACCGGCGTGGCGGGCGGCATGATCCGTGATGTGCTGGCGCAACGAGTGCCCATGGTATTGCGCGAAGAGATCTACGCCACCGCTGCGATGGCGGGAGGTATCGTTTACGTCGCGCTGCATGCGCTGGAGGCACCGCTTACACTGGCGATTGCCGCCTCGCTAAGCGTCACTCTTGGGCTTCGTTTGGCGGCCATTCATTGGCACTTGGCATTGCCGGTGTTTGCCTGGGTCACGGTGCCCGCCAAAACCCACGATGAGGCGGCGGCACCGCTCTCCACGCCGCAAAAAGCCAAAGAGCGGGTGAGGATGATTCGCCGTGAGCGCAAAAAACATTAGGCAACGTTTATGTGTATTACCTGCCATTGGCTTTTCGCCAGCGGTTAAACCAGCGGCGCGGTTGAATAACGTGCAAGGTTGGTTCGCTATCTTCAAGCTCAACGCCTAGTCCAACCACTCCAAGGTGCGCATAGAGCGCGCCGTTGGCACTGCGGTCTGCCAGAGCGATGTCCGAAAGCAGCAGCAGCGGGCCACCGGTGAGCGTCAAGTCGCTAAGGCTAATAAGCTCGCCGTTGATCTCTAGTTGCGCCGTGCCCTCGATATCGTGAACATTCAGCAGGCGCCCGAGCCAGTCGCTATCCCTGGCGCGGGCGAGAAATAACCGGGCGAGTAATCCCGTGTCGCGCATCTCCAAACGTAGTTGGCTGGCTAGGCGAACAGGGTCTTCCCACGCTAACTGCGCATCAAACATTGAAAGTTGCACCCACCAACCCGCATCCGATGAGCCGTTTTCACTCTGAAGGTTAACGTTTTCCAGGCGTAGGAAAGAGTCATTAGCAGTAAAGCGGCGTGTATTCAGATCGCCGTCGGTGAGGTGCAAATACAAGTGCACATCGCCCCGTAGGCGCTGATCCAGTAGCGCCAGCTCGGCACCAAAGGCGCGCAGCGTTATTTCTCCTTGGGCGTTCAATCCTTCCAGCAGCCATTCGCTGGTTAGGCTGGCTTGCCCATCAAGCAAGGTGATACCCGCCCCTTCTGGCAGGTAGCGGTTGTAACGGGTGAAGTCGGGCACCTCGGTAATCGGTAGCGCAATACGCGTGGTGAAGTGCTCGGGTTGGGGGGATTCAAGCACTTCGCTAAACTGCTTGGTTTGCGTGGTGAGGGCAAAGTGGCGCCCCTGCACGTGTGGGCTGTCATCGTCTTGGCGCTTTAAGTCAAAGCGGGGAATGCCAAGCGAAAGCAGGGCCTGCTCGGTGCTATCCAACTGGGCGGTAAGTTCGCCGCGTCCGGTGGCGAGATAGTCTAAAAAAGTGACTTCTAACTGGTCGGCGTTGACCCGCAATCGAGTCGGTGCCAGCAGGCGGTTATCTCGAAAGGCGCCCTGAGCAAAGAGCTGGCCTTCGCCAGCAATGGCCAAGCCATGGGCGTCAGGCAAAAACGCGTTTAAAAAGCCTAGCCGTTGCACACTACCTTCAAGTGCAAACTGACCACTAGGCATGCTATTGCGGCGCTGAAAACACCCGTCGGTTAACACTAATACGCTCTCTAGGCGCTCGCTAGGTCGGTCGATATCGGCCACTTGCCAGCTCAGCCGGGTGCCGCTGATGTTCAACGCTGAACCATCCATCGCTACTTGCTGGAGTGGCAGGAATAGCTGCATATCACTGGTTAACGTGCCCGCCTGTTCGCCATGCTGCCAGCGAGTCGTTAGCCCGCTTCCAGCTAAATGCACTTCACCGCTGAGTTGCTCTGGCGTCATAGTAAGCTGGCCGTGACTCGTGGCTTGGCCGCTAAGCAACTGCAGAGGTGCAGGGGTGGGTAAAATGGCCGCTAAATAGCTCTGTAACACGCTAACATCGGGCAGGCGAGCCGCTTGCCAACTGAGCATGGCGGAGGCTTCATCAGGCGCTTGTTGCGGATTAATAGGGCTTGTGGCGATAAGGTTGATGTCAGCGTCGTCAAGTAGCAGGCGCTCTTGGTGATGCAGCGTGGCATCGTTAAAGTTGAGCGTGGCTTCCATTATCTCTTGCGGCGTTAACCGGGCATTGAGTGAACCGCTGCCTTGGGCGATAAAGCCGAGCGTATCGGCTGCCAGTTCCGGTGCTTGAATGTTCAGTTGAGCATCGTAGGGGCGCGATTCGCGAATGCTGGCTGAGGCATCCATTTGGCCATAACCTGAAAGGCGGATGCCCTGTTCGTCAGCATACGCAGTAAGATAACGGTCAAGCATATCCAAACGAATGATATTGCCCTTTAATGCCAGGGTAGCCGCTGTGGGAAGGTCGAGCTGATTCAGGCGTTGATTGGGAATTTGGGTCGCAAGGCGAAGCTCAGCGTGCTCTGCATAGGGGCGCGGCTCGTCCTGTTCTATTTCAGCCAGTCCTACTTCAGCCGGTTCTAATTCAGCTAGCTCAACATCGACAAGCTGGGTCGAAAAATGCAGTTGGTCGTTCTCAACTGCCAAACGAACCTGGCCTTTACCGGTGGCTGTGTGACGTGGTGGTGGGTTGTCAGCGATTAACCAGCGGGGCGAGTCGCTTGGGGCACGTAAACGCTGCTCATCTACTGCTAAGCGCAACACTGGCGCGTCCAGCATTAATTCGCTACCTGGCTGTAATTTACCAGCGGTTATCTCAAGTGCGCCGGTGAGTGCCCCGCGCCCCTCCAGGGTTAGCCAGGGCAGGGCGTCTAAATAGGGCATGAAGACATCCCAGGCATCCGCTTGGGCATCCAACTGAAGCTGTGCCGAAAGTGCCGCCAGCAGGTTGAGGTTAAGTTCGCCACTGGTGGCGTTAACGGGGGTTATCGTGTCGAGTGTTGCATCAGCGGTAAGATCAATATCGCGCACTAAGGTTGCTTGATCACTCAGGCGAACTAAACGACCATTAGTAATGGCGAGCGAAACATTAGGGATAGCTAGGGTGTCGCGACTCAGTGTGGTCTCTACTACGTGTAGCTGGCCTTCCGCTTCCAGCGCGATATCACCGACGGTCAGGCGGCGAATGCCCTCAGCATCGAGGGCATTAATATGTAACTCACCGCGTAGCAGGGCCAGCAAAGAGAGCGAAAGGGTCGCGCGTTCGGCTTCAATGGAGATGGGTAAGGCTTCATCTTCACGTGCGAGATATAGCCCCTCGACTTCCCAGCGGCCAGGGTGTCGGCTGGCGCCTTGCTCCCAGCGGATGTCGATGCCTTCAAATTGGGAAATGCGTTTGGGTAGCCACTGACTATTAAGCAGCCAATAGCTGCCCGCTACCCAGATCAGGATGATAAACAGCAAGCCAATCAACACCCTGAAAAGCAGGCGGGGTAGGCGATTTTTACGAGTGTTCGCGTCTGGCATAGTGGCTTCCCTGGCAGATTACTCCTGTTGGGGCGTGTTTTATGGCATTATGCGCGGCGTTAGGCAGTGACGGGTTTTCGATTTCAACGCTAGGCAGGCAACAAACGCCATGTTCAAGGATTTTTATACGCAGCGTGGAGAGTATGTGGTGATCTCCGCAGAGCAGGCCAGTCGCTTCGCCAAAGGCGTGGCGGGTGACTACAACCCTATTCATAATCCAGATGCACGCCGTTTTTGTGTACCCGGTGATCTGCTGTTTGTGTTGGTGCTCACAAAGTTTGGGTTGTCGCGGCAAATGGAATTTCGCTTCACCAACATGGTGGGCGCTGATACGCCGCTTAAATTCAGCGAAGCAGACGACGGCACACTGCATGTCTGCGATGAGAGCGGTAAAGGTTACTTGCAGGTGGTGCGCAGCGGTGACATTACCCATGAGCCCGCTGTGGTGGAAGCCTTTGCACGCTGTTATGTGGCGTTTTCAGGCAAGAATTTCCCACACTATCTCAAACCACTCATGGAGCAGCATGGGGTTATGTTTAACCCTAAACGCCCATTGGTGATCTACGATAGCATGGGATTTTCACTCAAGCGGTTGGATGGCTTTTCACCGGGCTTAACGCTGAATCACTCTTCGCTAGAAGTTAACGGCAAGCGTGCCGATGCACGGCTGGAGTTCTCGATCGAGTCCGCCGGTGAAGGGGTAGGGGTTGGCTCCAAAAAGCTCGTGGTGAGCGGCCTGTGCGATTATGATGCCGATGAAATGGCCGCTATTGTTGAAGAGTTTTATCGGCTTAAAGCTGCTTACGAATCAGTCTGATGGCTATCAAAAAAAATTAGTAATTGTTAATGTTTTAGCTCGCCAGCGGCATGACATCGACTTCAACTTCAAGACGATGCTCGCCGCCGCCGTTCATCACCCCTTTGAGCGGCGCGACATCTGCATAATCCCGCCCCCAAGCCAGCACGGGGTGCTTTTCACCAGCCACTGAGCCATTGGTGGGGTCAAGCGCCAGCCAGCCCCATTCGGGGATCCAGGTCGCCAGCCACGCATGGGAAGCATCAGCGCCGATCAGGCGCGGCTGCCCAGGCGGTGGCTGGGTTTCCAGGTATCCGCTGACGTAGCGCGCGGTGAGCCCTACCGAACGCAGTGCGCCAATCGCCAGGTGAGCGAAGTCCTGACAAACACCGCGCCGGTTGGCGAGCACTTCGCTTAACGGTGTCGCCAGCGTGGTGAAGCTAGGGTCGTATTCAAAGTTCCTATAAATCAACTCATTCAGCGCTAGCGCCGCCTCAATAAGTGGTCTGCCTGGGGTGAAGCAGCTAAGCGCAAAGTCGGCTAGCTCGTCATTACGACGGATAAACGGTGAGTCCAACCGGTAGAGCTGAACGTCAAAGCTGTTGTCCTGGCTAAGCAGCTGGGCAACGTTTTCCCACGGCGGCGAAGCATTGGGCAGGGCGGTGAGCGGTTGAGTATTCAGTGGTGTTACCACGGTGACATCCAGCGTTTGATGAACCTCTTCCATGGCGAAATAGAGCACCCGGTTGCCGAATATATCGCAGCGCTCCTTTTGTACCTGTGGCGCAGGGCTAATATGCAATTCCGAAGCGCCACACTGCTGATGGGGCGTTTTGCGTGGAAGTACCCGCGCTTCACTATGGCACAACGTTACCGGAGCGCTGTAGTGGTAGCGGGTGGTATGCCGCAACGTATAGTTCATGCATCGGGCTCCATACTAACTAGCTGGCGAGGTCGTTCCACATGGCTGAAATGGCTTTGACTGATCGCTTCCGAAAGCGCGCTCAGGGGCTCAATCAGGGCGTCCAGCAGTTGTTCTAACGCCTCTTGCGCCTCAGGGGTATCCGCTAAATGGCTCAAACGATCAATATCCGCAAGATGGAGCGCTGCATTCGCCTGAATTAACAGCCTGCGTTCGGCGTTACGGTAGGGGGATGTAGTGCCGGGCAGTCGATCCATCTGACGTTCAATGCGCTTGAGCATATAGCCCACCGAGCGAGGGTTGGTCTCGTCGAACAGCAGTAGGTCAAGAATGGCCGCTGGGTGTAGCTCGCTGCGGTAGCGGCGCCGGTAAGCGGTAAAGTTATCGGTGGTGGCGAGCACGACTTCCCACAGTGCCAAACCCGGCGAATGTGGGGCATTGAGAGTAAGTTTGAGTAGCGAGAGCAAGCCCAGCACACGATCCAGAAAGCGGCCAATATCCATGAACCGCCAACCGTAGTGGTGCGGCATGGTCTCGTTGCAGAGCCCAAAAAAAGCCGCTAGCTGGGCCGACAGTCCTTCGCAAGCGCGCCGCGCCGCGCTTGCGCCCAAGCTGGGGTTAAAGGTGGCTATGCGTTGGCGTAACTGGTGCACCACCCGCCAGGAATCGTCGCCTAAATGGTCGCGCACGCTGCGTGCATTGCGCATTAATTGCGAGAATAGTGGCTGCAGCGCTTGGGGCTCCACGTCATCGAACTGCGCCAGTAGTGCCGCACGTTTCTGTTCAAAACCGATCAGTGGCGCTTGTAAGCGGTGCTCGTCGTCTTTGTTGAGTGTGGTGATATCCAGCGCTAGCAGCAGTTCATCCAACAGCTGGTCGGCGATCGCGTCCTGGTCGTATTCCATTAGCCTTAGCAGTGCTTCACGCAGCAAGCGGGCGCGGGTGTCTAATCGCTCACCGTAGCGGCCTAGCCAAAACAGGCTTTCAGCCACCCGGCTGGGTAGATCCGTCCCATCCCGCGTGGCCACCACCGGGCCGCGGGCCTGGCGCAGCTGGCTGACATGCGGCTGGGGTGAGGCTGCGGTGACCCACACATCTTTGACAATGCTGGTGCTCAGTGAGGGCAAGCCAGGCGCACCGACCCAGGCTAAACCGCCAGGCATCACCTGGTATTCGTCCGCCGTGTTACGGTTGACGGTGGTCGGGGTGCGGGTCACAAAGCAGCGCAGGTTTAACGTAGTGGGCTCCAGCCGCTGCAGGTGACTGTCAAATATCGGTGCGCTGGCCGGTTGCGTAGAGGCATCGGCGTTGGGTAGCAACAGTGTCTCACCCAGTAAGTGTTCGCACAGTGCTGGCAGGTAGTCAGCTAATACCGGGGCTTCTAAAATGCCTACCCCCAGTGCGTTCGATAACGCTACACCGCCTGAACGCATAGCTTGTAACAGCCCCGGTACCCCGAGCTGCGAATCGCCGCGCAGCTCCAGCGGGTCGCAGTAAGCGTCGTCGCAATGGCGTAATATCACATCGACCGGCTGCAAGCCGCCCAGGGTGCGCAGCCAAACCTGCGTATCACGCACCACCAAGTCCTGCCCTTCTACCAACGCGATATTGAGGTAATTAGCCAGATAGGCGTGCTCAAAATAGCGCGGGCTCGCCGGCCCCGGCGTTAATAGAATCAGAGTGGGATTATCGCGGTGCTGATAGGCCATGGCGATGAGCGTTCGGTGATGCAAATCCAGGAAACCCGCCAACCGCTTCAAAGGCGCGTTACGGTACATGCCGGGTAGGGCACGGGCCATCAATATGCGATTTTCAAGCGCAAAGCCCGTACCGGACGGCGCCTGTAGCCGGTCGGACATAACCCGCCATTGCCCTTGGGTGTCCTGAATAATATCCACGCCGTGAAAGCCTATCGGTGCACGGTCGTTGGGTAGCGAACGATGGCAGGGCAGCAAGAGAAGCGGTGATGCAAGCAGTTCCTGAGTCGGCAACAGGCCTAGGTCAAAGAGTGTTTTGGGCCCGTATATGTCATTATAAAGGGCGGTTAGCAGGCGGCTGCGCTGGGTAAGCCCTGCCTCCAGCGCTTGCCATTGCACTTCATCAATCACCCAGGGCAGTGGGTCGAGCCGCCACGAACGCCCTTGGGTTTCATCATGCATATTAAAGATGACGCCGTTTTCGGCCAGCAGGCGCTGAATCTCTTCATGCTGCTGCAAACGCCCCGTGGGGCCCATGCTCTCCAGCGAGCCCAGTAAGCTTTCCCAGCCAGGGCGTAACTGCCCTTGACCATCGAGCATGGCGTCATACGTGCCGGGCTGTCCCTTGCCTAGCTGGTTCAAGTAATCCTCAACGAGCCCATTAGCCATGGGCGCGAGAAGTGAGGGTGAGACAGGGGCCGTCATTATCCTTGTAATCCTGAGAGGTAAGGGGGGCGGATTATCCAGCACTAGCTACTAAGAGAAAAGCATTAGCTTAGTTAAAAACATCAGCTAGGCGTCCAGCGCAGATCGAGCGTTTGTGGCAGTTCCAGGCTGGGGGTTTCCAGCTTGGGAGCTTGGTGGCCATGACTATGGCCACTGGCACTAAAACGCCCCAGTCGACGGGCTTCGGCTTCAAACGCATTGACTGGGAAAGTATCGAAATTACGCCCGGTCGGATGCACCACGTAATAGGTACAGCCCGCCACCGAACGCTGGTTCCAGGTATCAATCACATCAAACACCAGCGGCGCGTGAATGGGAATCTGCGGATGCAGTGCCGAGGGAGGCTGCCAGGCGCGGTAGCGCACCCCGGCGACTGCTTCCCCGTTTCTGCCGGTGGCTGAAAGCGGCACCCGGCGCCCGTTGCAGGTCACCAGGTAGCGGTCACCGCTCATGCCGCTGACTTTGACTTCCAGGCGCTCCACCGAGGAATCCACGTAGCGGGCTGTACCGCCCGCGGCGGCCTCTTCACCCAGCACATGCCAGGGCTCGATGGCTTGGCGTAGCTCGATATCCAGCATGGGCGTATGCAACCGACCGTGCAGCGGAAAGCGAAACTCCAGGAAGGGAGCGAACCACTCAAGATCAAAATCGAAGCCGTGGTGGCGTAGATCACTGAGCACATCGTCAAGATCGTTCCACAAGTAGTGGGGCAGCATCCAGCGATCCTGCAAGGCGCTACCCCAACGCACCGGTTTGGCCCGATAGGGTGTTTTCCAGCAGCGCGCGACAAGGGCGCGAATCAGCAGCATCTGCATCAGGCTCATGCGCGCATGGGGCGGCATCTCAAAGCCACGTAACTCCAATAAACCGAGTCGACCGCTGTCGCTATCCGGTGAGTAGAGTTTGTCGATACAGAACTCGGCGCGGTGGGTGTTGCCGGTTAGGTCAGTTAACAGGTGGCGGAGTAAACGATCGACCAGCCAGGGTTGTACTACGTCACCTTCGGGCATTTGCTGTAACGCAATTTCCAGCTCGTAAAGTGCTTCGTGACGCGCTTCATCCACCCGTGGGGCTTGGCTGGTTGGGCCAATAAAGAGACCCGAAAACAAATAAGAGAGGCTAGGGTGATGCTGCCAATAAGTCACTAAGCTGGCGAGCAGATCCGGGCGACGTAAGAACGGCGAATCGTCAGGCGTCAGGCCGCCTAGCGTGACGTGGTTGCCGCCGCCAGTGCCGGTGTGGCGGCCGTCGAGCATGAATTTTTCGGTGCCCAGGCGAGTTTCTCGTGCCTCGGCGTAGAGCCGTTCGGTTTGCGCGACCAGGGTTTGCCAACTGGCCGCAGGCATAATATTTACTTCGATCACGCCTGGGTCGGGGGTGATCACAAAGTTTTCCAGGCGCGGATCCCGAGGCGGTGAGTAGCCCTCTACCATCACGGGGCAAGCGAGCTCTTTAGCGCACTCCTCAACGGTGCTGAGCAGGTCCAGATAGTGCTCCAGGCTGGTCAGCGGTGGCAGGAAAATATGCAGGCGACCACCCCGGGGTTCCACGCATAGGCTGGTGTGAATAATGCCACTCTCGCGGTCGTTTTCTGCCCGTGGCTGCTGCTGGACATCTTCGCCTTCAGGGTGCGATGGGCTGGGGTGGCTGGAGCGACCCAGGCGTTCGGCGTCGCTGATATGCAGCTGTTCAGCGTTGCGGCGGGCGACTTCGCCGTGAATATCGCCCAGTGCCGGTCGGGGTGCGAATAGCGATTCAGGCTGGGGCTGCTCTTCCGGGTCAGCCCAGGGCAGTGCCGAAAGCGGTAAGCGTAGCCCCATGGGGGAGTCGCCGGGTACCAGGAAGAGGTGGTCGCGCTTGAGCGGCCAGCGGCCGCTTTCCCAGCGGTGGGCTTGGCTAATTGAATGACGCAGCGGCAGGGCGTAACCAACGACTTCGTCCAGGCCTTGTTCCAACAGGCGGGCTAAGCGGTGGCGCTCGGCATCGTCTTTGAGGTTGGCTTCGCGCAGGTCAACGTTGACCGGCAGAGACTGCTCTTTCCAAAGGTAGTAGTAGGCATCCTCAAACGCCGGAATCCAGTAACGTTCGGCTACACCCAGCCGCTCGCTGAGTGCCTTGGTAAAGCGTTGCGCCATGGTGTTATCCACGGGCACTTTCGGGGCAGCCTCCAGGCAGGCTAGCCACTGTGGGTCGCGCCATAGCGGCACGCCATCTTTACGCCAGTAACAGGCCATTGCCCAGCGGGGCAGCGGTTCGCCGGGGTACCACTTGCCCTGCTGCTGCTGAATGGCGCTGCCGGGGGCATAGGCGGCCTGAAGGCGCGTCAGTAGTGCTTCGGCACGTTCCCGCTTGTGCTCACCGAGCGCTTCGGTATTCCACTGCGGGCTCTCCATATCGTCAACCGATACAAAGGTAGGTTCGCCACCCATGGTCAGGCGCACGTCTTGCTGAAGAAGCTCGGCATCCACCTCGTCGCCGAGGTTGCAGATACGCTGCCACTGCTCATCGCTATACGGTTTGGTGACCCGTGGGTCTTCGTGGATACGCTCCACTTCCATGGTCACATCGAACGTGACTTCGCACTTATCCGAAAAACCGGTAATGGCCGCCGCGCTACCCGTGGTGGGGGTCGCGGCCAACGGAATGTGGCCTTCACCTGCGAACAGGCCGGATGTCGGGTCAAGACCTACCCAGCCTGCACCAGGCAGAAATACTTCGGTCCAGGCGTGTAAATCGGTGAAATCTACCTCGGTACCGCTGGGGCCATCGAGTGCTTTGACATCAGGTTTTAGCTGAATCAGGTAGCCCGATACAAAGCGTGCCGCGAGGCCGAGATGGCGAAAAATCTGCACCAGTAGCCAGGCGCTATCACGGCAGGAGCCACTGGCCAGGGACAGAGTCTCTTCACAGCTTTGTACGCCGGGCTCCAAGCGCACCAGGTAACCGATATCGTCTTGTAGGTGCTGGTTAAGTGCAACCAGGAAATCGACGGTGGTGGTCGGTTCGCGGGGCACGCCCTTGAGCCACTCCATTAAGCGCGGCCCGGACTCGGTGATTTCAAGATAGGGGCCCAGTTCCTGGCGCAGCGCTTCCGGGTAATCGAAGGGAATCTGTTGCGCAATGTCGTCCAGGAAGAAATCGAATGGGTTAATCACCGTCATTGGAGCGATCAGTTCGACGGCAATGGTTAGCTCTTTACGCGGTTCTGGGAACACCACGCGGGCGTTGAAGTTGCCAAACGGGTCCTGTTGCCAATTTAAAAAGTGGTCATCACCGGAGAGCTTGAGTGAGTACGCCTCAATATGCGTGCGACAGTGGGGCGCCGGACGCAGCCGAATAACATGGGGTGATAGACGTACCGGGCGGTCAAAGTGGTAAGTCGTACGATGATGCAAGGCAACGCGAATGGTCATGGGCCACCCTCAAGAGAACCGTTATCAACCGGATAGTCGGCTGGGTTAGGGAATAACCGAACGTTTCGCAAGTATCGTTCCACTTTTACTTTTTTGCAGCCGCTATCTTAAGTAAGGCGTTTAACTAAAGTGGAAATGGCGTTATGCACCAACTTGAAGCCAACCAGACGCACCAAAAGAAGCATAAAAGGTTTTTTTGGGCGCTGATGTTCTGCCAAGTAATGTTTGAGTAGTGTTTAAGTAAGCGAACGTTGAAATATCGCAAAAGATGGTACGCATATTGCTCTCAATTGTTTGATTGTTTTGCACGCGGCAGGCCTACACTGAGCATTGAGGAAGTTGCCGCTTCCACCCCAGCGCCAGGAGAGCGCCCATGAGCCGAGTGAATTGGAATAACTATGCGTGTCGTGATTTTTACGATGAGCTGATGGCAGCGCCCGGTCAGCCGCGCGAGTCAGCGGGTGAACTGTGCAACATGTTGGCAAGGTTTAGCGCAGAAGAGTTAGCGGAGCGGAAAACGGCGGCGGAGATCGCCATCCGTACCATGGGGATTACTTTCACCGTTTATTCAGAAGGGGCAATGATCGACCGTGCCTGGCCGTTTGATATTGTGCCGCGCATTATTCCCGCCAACGAGTGGCGTAAAACCGAGTCGGGGCTCAAGCAGCGCGTGCAGGCGCTAAACTTATTCATTGATGATCTCTATCACGACCAAAAGGTGATCAAGGACAAGGTGTTACCCGCTGAGGTATTGGCACAGTCGGTTAATTTTCGCCCTCAGTGTGTAGGTATTAATCCCCCTCACGGCGTGTGGGCGCATGTTTGCGGGTCAGATCTGGTGCGCGATGGCGACGGTACACTTTATGTGCTGGAAGATAACCTGCGCATTCCTTCCGGCGTTTCTTACATGCTTGAAAATCGCAATGTCACTAAGCGAGTGCTGCCGGAGTTATTCGCCTCAGGCAAGATTTTGCCGGTTGATGATTACGTGGCGCAGCTTTACGACATGCTAGCGTCGATGTCGCCGCGCCCTGGCGATGACCCGCAAATTGTGGTGCTGACCCCGGGGATTTATAACTCTGCCTACTTCGAACACGCCTATCTTGCCCAGCAAATGGGTGTAGAACTGGTGCAGGGAAGTGACCTGTTAGTGGATGACGATGATGTGGTGTATATGCGCACCGTCGAGGGCATGCGCCGCGTGGATGTTATTTACCGCCGTGTTGATGATGAGTTTCTCGACCCGGAAGCGTTTAATCCTGAGTCCATGTTGGGTGTTGCGGGCCTGATGCGTGCCTGGCGGGCGGGTAAAGTCGCGCTGGCCAACGCGCCGGGCGCTGGGGTGGCGGATGACAAGGTGGTTTACGCTTTCGTACCTGCGCTGATTCGTTATTACCTTGATCAGGAACCGCTGTTGCCCAACGTGCCGAGCTACCTGTGCATGTTTGAAGATGACCGCCGCTATGTGCTCGACCACCTGGATGAATTGGTAGTCAAGCCCGCCAATGAGTCGGGCGGCTACGGCATGTTGATTGGCCCGCGCTCAACCAAAGAGACCCGCGATGAGTTTGCGCAGTTGATCAAGGCAAATCCACGCAATTACATGGCCCAGCCCACCCTGGCGCTTTCTACTACGCCTACGCTAGCGAATGGGTTGCCGCAGCCGCGCCATGTGGATTTACGCCCTTTCATACTCTCAGGGCCTGAAATTCATGTCACGACCGGAGGTTTGACGCGGGTGGCATTGATAGAAGGATCATTGGTGGTGAACTCTTCACAAGGCGGCGGAAGTAAAGATACCTGGATTGTAGAAACCGACGATAAGGCGGCAGCGGCCGCGGTGAATGGAGCCTAACACCATGCTGTCACGCGTTGCTGAGAATCTTTACTGGATGGCGCGTTATATTGAAAGAGCGGAAGATACCGCGCGCCTATTAAGCGTCAACAGTCACCTTATGCTGGATTTGCCGGGGCGCTTGCCGTTAGGTTGGGCTCCGCTTATCGAAATGACCGGCAGCCTGGAAGCGTTCAAGTCTTGCCACGAAGATTATGATGAACGCAGCGTGGTGCATTTTTTGTGTGCCGACCCAGACAACGATATTTCGATTATCTCCGCACTTGCGAGTGCCCGCGAGAATTTGCGAACCACGCGAGACGTCGTGCCCAGGGAAATTTGGGAGGAGGTCAATCAACTCTATCTGAGCGTCGTCGACCATGCTGAACATGGCGTTAGCCCGCGCCGCCGCGATAGCTTTCTCAAAAGCGTGATTCGTGGTTGCCAAGCGTTAACGGGGCTCATTGAGGGCACCTTGAGTCATGGCCCGGCGCGTACGTTTATTGAATTGGGCCGCCAGTTGGAGCGGGCGGATATGACGACGCGCATTGTGGACGTGCGCTCTGCCAGCCTGCTGCCGCAAAACCCTGAGGAGCTACTGCCGTTTGAAAACCTGCAGTGGATGAGCGTGCTTAAATCACTCACCGCGTATCAAATGTACCGTCAGCAGGTGCGTTTACGCGTGCGGGGGCCAGACGTGCTGCGCTTTTTGCTCCAAGACCCCAACCTGCCACGTTCGATTGCCTGCAGCCTAGAAACGCTAGGCCATGAGCTTACTTTGCTTCCCCGCCAAGACCGCCCCGCGGCGACGGTTTCGCTGGTTCGCGCGGACGTAGTCGATGCCGATATCCAAGCGCTCGCCCATTCGCCGAGCAAGCTGCATGCTTTTATCGACGAGCTGCAAATTGGCTTTGCCGCCATTCACGATACGCTTAGTGCGACCTACTTTGTGAATGACGACACGGTCCCCCGAGTGACACAAACGCAGAGTCAGACGCAAAGCCAAAGCCACGCTGGGGACAACGACAACGATTGACGGGCTAGCGCTCAACAGGGCTGGCGGCTTGGATCAGTTGATGCAGGTACGCCAGCTTATCGCGCACGGCGGGGGCGAGCACCGTCGGTGACAGGTCGAGCAGCCCCATGTCCCGGTTGAGTTCGTTCACCGCCAAGCCGACCTGATGAAAAGCCATCAACATGCTGTCCAGGCTACCGTCATATTCGACATGGGTAATGCCCATGTGCAGTGCGGTATCCAGCACGGCCACCATATCCAAGTAATAGGCGAAGGTTTCGGCGAAGTCCTCCCAGGGGTGCATGGCGGCGTAGGCAGAGATAAAGCGCGCGGGCCAGTCGCTGGGAGCGCCCTGCTGGTAGTAGCGCTCTAACGCCTCGGCATAGCTTGGCCGATGATGGTTACCGAATATCGCGCGGCAAGCCTCTTCATCATGATCCTTTACCAGTACATCCCAGTAGTAGTGGCCAATTTCATGGCGGAAGTGCCCGATGAGCGTACGGTGTGATTCGTTCATATCGACGCGCAAGCGTTCACGCTCAACGTCATCGGCTTCTTTGACGTTAATGGTGATATGGCCCGATGCATGGCCGGTATACACCTTTTCTTGCTTCGCGGTAGAGCGCCATAATCCCTGGTCGGGAAGGGCATCGGCCATAAATGAAAAGCTTAGCGGCACGTTAATAGCATCGTCTTTGGTGCCATGTGGCAGCTTGAGTAGGTCGAGGGTATGAAATAGCCGCCGCTTTGCTGCTTCAAGCGCCGCCCAGCGTTCACGATGACCTTCAATAGTGAGGTCCGGAATTACCTCGTTATAACGACAGCAGTCGCATAGGGCATCCGCTTGGCCATGTTCCATCACCACCATGCGGTTACAGACGTTCTCAATAGCGTAGTTGTGGCACTTCATCAGCGCTGAATCGCAACCAGGGTGCGTGCAGCGATAGCCACCGTTGACCAGCGGCTCAATCGCGACAATATTGCTACAGACGGGACACCAGCCAACCTCTGACTGGCAGGTAAGGCAGTGGGTGTTTTCATAAAAGAGTGAATTGCCACAGCGGCAGCTGAAGGTCTGCATCGTTAGTTCCCTGTGCTTAAACACGTCATGCGTAGCGTTTACCGTAAACGGTTTGAAAAACCACGGCGCCCCTGATTAGCGGAAGCATAGCCAGCACGGCACAACAATGGAAAGGCTAATTGACGCCATGCGGCAGATTTTGTTTACTCATAGGATACTTGGTTGACGTTAACGTTAACTTGCTGCTATACCCTGTGTTCTTGCTTACAGCGGTACGCAGGCAGTCACTGCACAGCAATCACAGCCATAATAACCATAATCACAACAACCACAGTCAAAACCACCACCACAACCACAACTATAAACAGGAGCAACGTTATGTCCGTTCGCGAAATACCCATGTATATCAATGGTCAGCCAGTACCGTCGCAAAGCCAGGAATGGCGCGATGTGATTAACCCCGCCACACAAGAGGTCGTTGCGCGGGTGCCGTTTTGCACCGCTGACGAAGTGGAGCGTGCCATCAGTAATGCCAAGGAGGCTTTCAAGGAGTGGCGTAAAGTGCCGCTTGGCAAGCGAATGCGCATCATGCTCAAGCTTCAGGCGTTGATTCGTGACAATACCGCAGAGCTGGCGGCGCTGATTACTGAGGAGCACGGCAAAACCCTGCCGGATGCGGAAGGCGAAGTAGGCCGTGGTCTGGAAGTGGTGGAGCACTCCTGTTCGATTACCTCGCTGCAACTGGGTGAGCTGGCTGAAAACGCTGCCAACGAGGTGGATGTTTACACCATGCACCAGCCGCTGGGAGTTGGGGCTGGTATTACCGCTTTCAACTTTCCCATTATGTTGCCGTGCTTTATGTTTCCGCTGGCCATTGCTACCGGCAATACGTTTGTTCTCAAACCCTCGGAGCAAGATCCTAGCTCCACTATGCGCTTAGTCGAACTGGCTCATGAAGCCGGCATCCCGCCCGGCGTGCTCAACGTGGTACACGGCGGCCCGGATGTGGCTAATCAAATTGCCGACCATCAGGATATCAAGGCGCTCTCGTTTATTGGCTCTACCCACGTGGGGTCGCTGCTTTATAACCGCGCGGCGGCAGCGGGCAAGCGCATGCAGGCGATGATGGGGGCCAAGAACCACTGTGTGGTAATGCCGGATGCTAACCGCAGTCAGGCGATCAACAACCTGTTGGGTTCAGCCTTTGGTGCGGCGGGCCAGCGCTGCATGGCGAATTCGGTGGTGGTGCTAGTCGGTGAGGCACGCGAATGGCTAAGCGACATTGTTGAGGCAGCGCGGGCAATGAAAGTGGGGCCAGGCACCCAGTTAGATGCCGATTTGGGGCCGCTGGTGTCGCCAGCTGCTCGTGATCGTGTGCTGCGTTTAATCGATGCAGGTGAAAAAGAGGGCGCCAAACTGATGGTCGATGGTCGCAATGTTCAAGTGGAGGGCTACCCCAACGGTAATTTCGTGGGCCCCACTCTGTTTGCGGATGTGACCGCAGATATGACCATTTACCGTGAAGAGATTTTTGGGCCTGTACTGTGTGTGGTCAGTGTTGAAACCCTCGATGAAGCGATCGAATTTATCAACGCCAACCCCAACGGCAATGGCACCTCTATCTTTACTAACTCTGGTTGGATTGCTCGTCGTTTTGAAACCGATATCGATGTGGGCCAGATTGGTATTAACGTGCCCATCCCCGTGCCGGTTGCCTACTTCAGTTTCACCGGCTCGCGGGCATCAAAACTAGGGGATTTAGGGCCTAACGGCAAACAGGCGATTGCCTTCTGGACGCAAACCAAAACCGTCACAGCGCGTTGGTTTGAACCAGAGAATGTGTCTAGTGGCATTAACAGCACGATTTCACTTGGCTAAATAAAGCGCTATTCAATGCCTGACGCTGGCCCCGCATTAAGCGGGGTCAATTGATAGCAGGTGCGGCCAAAGCCGAGCCGGTGAACCGTCATATCGTGTTTTAAAAATTATTAAACAACGGCAAGCTTTCTTCCAACAGTTGTTCAATGGGGCCGAGTTGGCTTTCATGCAACACCAGCAGGGAGTGTTCGTTCATGAAGTCCTGGGCAGGCGGCACTAGCAGCGCGAACTCACCTTCTTCAAGGTGAAACTCATGTATTTCGCGCAAACCAAGCGGCGTCATGCATTGCGAGCAGCGGTAGGTGTCATCTTCGCCATAAATCAGGCGGTGGTACATTTTAAACAGCGTATAGAGTGCCAAGCCGCCCTCAAACGCTGGCCAGCGCGCTGGTGTATGACGAATGCCACTGGTGAGGTCTTGACCCTCTGCTTCGGCCCCTGCAATCGCCTCGGCTAGCGGGGCAGCAAGAATGGCAGTTTGGTCAGCAGGTAAAGGCGTGTTGTGCTTGGAGGCGTGTTCAAAATCCTGGACTGCTCGTTTGAAGTCTGAAACGTCACTGAGAGTGTAGTCGACATGTTGAAGGTCGTCGGGCTCAAACCCACCATTTTCCCAGCCATGAATGACTCTCAAGGTCATTTGGCCCCGCGTCATTGGGCGGGCCAGTAACATATGCAGCATGATCCGAATATGTAGCTGACGCTCATCCGTATCATTTTCAAACGCTTGGTAGGGGGCAGCAAACAGTTCGTTTAGACGACCGGAGGTGTGTTCTTTTGCTTCGTTATGGCTCATGTCAGTGTCCCTTTGAACGAACTGATTATTAAGCGTTAGGCGCGCGGTTCTTTTATGCCAGCTATTGCAGGTCGTTACATCAGTATGGCGAGCAGGGCCGCTAATTAAAAGTCACTTAAGTTAGCGTTTTGTTACGTAAAGGCTAATTCGTTTTTATGAGATGGTTAAACTTAACAATAAAGAGGTGATTATGTCTGCTCCATTAAGCCGTTTTAATGTACCAGAAACGTTAGATGATCTGCCCGACGATATTCGCCATACTATTTTGGCCGTCCAGGAAAAAGCAGGGTTTGTGCCTAATGTATTTTTAATGTTGGCCCATCGTCCTGCTGAGTTTCGTGCTTTCTTTGCCTACCATGATGCGCTAATGGAGCGTGAATCTGACACGCTCACTAAAGCCGAGAAAGAGATGATTGTGGTCGCTACCAGTGCGCGCAATCGTTGCTTGTATTGCGTGGTGGCGCATGGGGCACTGGTGCGTATCTACAGCAAAGACCCGCTGCTTGCGGATCAGGTCGCCATCAACCATCGCGTGGCGCCGATTAGTGAGCGTCACCGCGTCATGCTCGACTTTGCCATGCACTGTGCCATTGATGTCGGTGAAATGACCGATGAGTGGTGCACACGCCTGCGGGAAGAAGGTTTTAGCCAAGAGGACTGCTGGGATATAGGCGCTATCGCGGCATTTTTTGGTTTGTCGAATCGATTGGTCACCCTGGCGGGTACGCCGCCCAATGCGGAGTTCTATCTGATGGGGCGAGTGCCCCGCGCGGAGGCTGCCAAAACACCTTAAATTTTACTAAGACGCGAAACTTTACTAAGGCGCGTTTTTGGTTGACGATATCGGCTTCATTCACTGTCGCCAGGGGAGCCCTGCTTGCAAGGGCTGAGAATGCGCGCTGCGCAGACCCTGGAACCTGATCCGGTTCGTACCGGCGGAGGAAGTGCGACATGCTATATCTGACGTCAGCCGTGCTTGGCGCGGCGCTGTGCTGCTTTGCTTTTTTAGGCCTACGGGCTCGCTGGGTGGATGGTCCCGTTGATGACTATGTGACGGCCCGCAACTCACAAACGGCTTCAACCCTGGGCCTCTCCTTTCTTGCCTCCGGCATGGGGGCGTGGATACTCTTTGCCCCGCCTGAAATTGGCGCCTTTGTTGGCCCCCTCGCATTAGCAGGTTATGCGCTCGGGTCGGCACTGCCGTTTATTGTATTAGGACTCTACGGGCCAAAAATTCGCCGTGCGTTGCCGGAAGGGCGCAGTATTGCCGAGTTTGCAGAGGCGTGCTATGGCCCAGGCGTGCGGCGCTGGGTAACGTTGGTGTCGGTGGGCTATATGGCTTGCTTTCTAGCAGCGGAGCTCACCGCCATTGGGGCAATCACCGCGCTATTGTCAGATGTGCCGCCCGCGCTGGTAATTATTGGCGTTGCCCTCACCACCCTGGTGTATACCGCGGTTGGCGGGTTGCGTGCCAGCCTTGCCACAGACCGATGGCAGGCATGGCTGTTGCTAGCGCTTCTGTTGGCGGTGGGTAGCGTTACGTTATGGCGCCTACCCACAATGCCTAGCGAGGCAACGCTGCCTTCCATCCCCGTTACCAGCGCGCTAAGCGTTGCGTTAACGCTGGTCATCGCCGTCACCGCAGCGAACCTTTTCCATCAAGGGTATTGGCAGCGCGTTTGGGCGGCAAGGGACGATCAAAGCCTGGGCCGTGGCGCTTGGCTAGGCGGCGGTATGACCGTCGTCGTCGTGATGCTAATTGGTGGTTTGGGCATGCTGGCGACAATGAGTGGGGTTCCCCTTGGCGAGCCGCCGATGCCGTTTTTCGCCCTGCTAACGGAGGCCCCAGCTTGGCTGACACTCCCCGCTTTAGTGCTGGCAGTCACCTTGGTGGCCTCCAGTGTGGATACGTTACAAAATGGTATCGCTTCCCTGGTGGTGTCGCGCAGCGAACAGCGGGGTGTTTCCATTACCGCTGCCCGTTGGGTCACGATTGCATTGATGATACCGGTGGTAGTGATTGCTTTGCAGGGGTTGTCGGTACTGCGGCTATTCCTGATTGCTGACTTACTGTGTGCTGCCATTGTGGTGCCTGTGCTGCTAGGTCTGTGGCAGCGCATGACCCCTTTCGCGGCTATCGCGGGAGGCGTTGCAGGATTGCTGGGTGCCATTATTCCAGGGTGGTTCGGTCAGGGCAGTCTCATCGCGGGAGTGGTAGCTGCCAGTTTTCCGGGCAGCATTCCTACGCTGGGGCCGTTTGTCGGCGCGATAGTCGCCTCTACGCTGGTTAGTGTGTTGCTCGCGAGTATGAGTAAAAACAATAAGCAGTAAGCAGGAAAGTGCTGGTCGCGATATGCTGGTAGACCTACACCTCCCTGAATGGGTGACATGACAATGAGCTACCCCATAGCATCTAATGAAGAGGCGCGGTTAGCCGCTCTTTATGAGCTTGAACTATTAGATACCCCGGATGAACCGGCGTTTGACCGCGTCACCAGGTTGGTTACCCAGTTACTGAATGTGCCTATCTCAACGATCACGTTGATTGATGCTGAGCGTCAGTGGATTAAGTCGCGCGTGGGCGTGGAAACCCGCGAGACAACGCGAGATGTGGCTTTTTGCGCTTATACAGTGACGGCCTCAGAGCCGTTAATTGTTGAAGATGCACGCAAGGACCCTCGCTTTGCGCAAAACCCCCATGTGACCGCCCCGAATGGGATTCGCTTTTATGCGGGTATTCCTCTGTGCACCTCCAATGGACTTGCGTTGGGATCCCTCTGCGCGATTGATATTAAACCTCGTACTCTTAGTGAGCAGGAACTGGCGGCTTTGAAAGATTTAGCGGCGATTGTGACTGATGAAATTCGCCTGCGTGAGCGGCTGATCCGAGAGAGAAAAAAAGCACAGGAATCTCAGCGAGCGTTGAGCGAACTTCATTACAGCATGGAGTGCCAAATTGAACGGCGCACCAACGAGCTCAATCTGGTCATTGAATCCGCCTATGACGCCTATATCAGTGTTGATTCACAGGGCGTCATTCTCGACTGGAACCGAGCGGCTGAGCTAATGTTTGGTTGGCCACGTAAGGCGGTGCTGGCAAGGCCAATCACACAACTACTCTTTCCTAATGGTTTGCCAACTGAGTGTGAACAGGCGCCTATCACCTATACAGCGCGGTGCCATGATGGCAAGGAGCTGCCCGTCGAGGTGCGCATCAAGAAGTTGTTCATTGATGGCCGCGAGCGACGCAGTCTTTTTATCCATGATATTACCGAACGACAGCAGCTAGAGCGCTTGCGCGATCAACAGGCCCGTGAAGACGTATTAACCAAACTGCCTAACAGGCGCGCCCTTGATGAACGCTTGCCTGACGCGATGGCCCGCGCTCGGCGTACTCAAAAGCCCTTAGCAGTTTTATTCATGGACCTGGACGGTTTTAAAGCGATTAATGACACTCATGGTCATGCTATGGGGGATGAGTTGCTGCGAGTGATGGCTAAACGATTGGTGGAGACCGTCCGTGAAACCGACTATATAGCGCGGTGGGCCGGAGATGAGTTTGTCTTGCTATTAGAAGGCAGTGAGCCTATAGCAATTGAGCCGTTGGCTAATAAATTAATACAGGTGATTGAAGAGCCGTTTGCTGCTGGCAAGGCAGTGCTGAATATCAGTGCAAGCATAGGTATTGCCATGTATATGCCGACTAGTGCTGAAACGGGCAACGAGCTATTAAGGCGAGCCGATGTTGCCATGTATGATGCCAAGCGTTTGGGAAAAGCCCAAGTTCGCATAGTGCAGCCTTTGGGTAGTGTTTCTTAAGAAAGGCCAGAAATATTCAAGGACGATCATGATTCGAACTATTCTGACCACGCCTGAAGGCGAGACCCATGAGGGCGGTGAAAGCCTGATAGCTGTGTGGCGGGCTACGCCGGGAAGCCATATTTGGATTGATATGCAGGGGGAGACCCAGCAGAGCGAACGGTCGATTCTAGAGGCATTCGAATTTCACCCGATGGCGATTCAAGATGCCCATAAAGAGCGTCATCCGCCTAAAATAGAAGAGTTTGATAACCATACGCTGATTATTTATCGCGGCATTTCCTCCTTCGATGCCGAGCTGAACTATTTACCTCAACAGGTCTGTTTTTTTGTGGGCGAACGGTTTTTGGTTACGCTCCATCCTGGTGAAGCGTTAAGCATTGAGCGGCTATTTAACGAGCACGGAAGAGCACTTTTGGCGCATTCGCCGGAGCAGGTCGCGCTGCGCGTTATGTATATCTCAGCCGGATTTTATATCGATAGCCTGCTTGAGTTTGAAACTGAATTAAGCGATCTAGAGGATGAACTGTTAGAAGACGGCAACGATGTCTTGATGCGCAAAATCATTATTTATCGCTCTCGATTGGTCAAAATGCGCCGCATTTTTAGTTATCACAAAGGCATTACTCAAGAACTGACGGCTTATGACTACGAGCATCTGCCCCGAGAAGAGAGCGAAACCCTGCACGCTATTAACGATGTGGCGGACCGCTTTGAACGTCTCTATACCTTGACCCAGATGTACTATGACATTTGTGGTGACTTAGTCGATGGCTATATCTCTATTTCTTCTCATCAGCTAAATATCACCATGCGTGTTCTCACCGTTATTACCGCAATTTTTGTACCCCTGACATTTATTGCTGGGATTTACGGCATGAACTTCGAAAATATGCCCGAGCTGCGCTATGAGTACGGCTACTTTTTTGTCTTGGGAGCAATGCTGGGCATCGGCGGCATATTGATTTGGTTATTTAAACGCAAACACTGGTTCTAAGCTCGTCAGTGAACGATTCGCCAGAAAACGAAAAGTTGACGCATGCATAGGTGGTTGAGGGGTGAGTGTGGCATTCTCTGCAGCGACCAAGACTATAAGGCATCAAGCCGTCGACTAGCGTTTTCACTGGGAGCATTTTTCATGACCATAATGATCATCGGGCTGCTGATTTTTTTAGGCAGCCACTCTGTACGTATCTTCGCTGAAAATTGGCGTCAGCAGCAAATTGCCAAATTCGGCGAAACCACGTGGAAAATAGCCTACTCGGCAGTGTCCGTGATCGGCTTGGCGGTTGCCATTTATGGGTTTGGCCAGATGCGCCTTGACCCTATTTATGTGTGGCAACCACCCATGGGAATGCGCCATGCGGTCGCGCTGCTCATGCTGCCTGCCTTTATTATGCTAGTGGCGGCGTATGTTCCCCATAATGCTATTAAGGCCAAGCTTGGCCACCCGATGATGCTGTCAGTGAAAATATGGGCGTTTGCCCACCTGCTAGCCAATGGCCGCTTAGGCGATATTGTCTTTTTTGCAGCCTTTCTTATCTGGGCAATCCTAGCGTTTAAAGCTGCCAAAAAGCGTGGTCGTTTGACGCCAGCTGCGCCAGTTAAAACTACGAAAATGGCTACCATTGCTACCGTACTCATCGGGCTAGTGACGTATGTCGTCTTTGCTTTTTACTTGCACACCGTGTTGATTGGTGTCCCTGTCTTTAGCTAATGCTTATGTTTAATTAAGATTTGAATTGGCTAATATTAATAGTAGTGCTTTGTTCTTCTGGCGGCCTCGCAACCACGCGTTGCCGCCATTGCCGCTTATATGGCTTTTGAGTCTCAGCAAGAGTTTGTTATTGTCGTTTGAGCGCCAATACACCCATATTAAGGAGTCAGCCCATGGCCGAAACTGAACACACGGTGCCGCCGACGATGGCTGCCATGCTATTGATTGGACATGGCGATATCGACAAATTGGAATACCATCAGGATGTCGCTACACCTCAGCCCAAGTCGGGGGAAGTGCTGGTACAGGTGACTGCTACGGCAAAGAACAATACTGACCGAAAAGCGCGTGAAGGCCTTTACCCCACCAAAGATAAAGGTGATGTAACTTCCTTTGCCATGGGCGGCACCCCGACGCTTACCTTCCCGCGTATTCAAGGGGCCGATGTGGCAGGCCGTATCGTGGCGGTCGGAGAGGGGGTCGACGCAAAGCGCATTGGCCAGCGAGGGCTGCTCGATTTTAATATCTACGCCGACGAGCGCCGTGATATTAACCTCACCCCTGACTACTACGGCCATGGCGCCGACGGCGGTTTTGCTGAGTATATCGCTGTCCCTGCTGATCAGTTTTATCACGTGCCCAACCCTGAGCTGCACGATGCAGAGCTTGCCTCAATGGGCATGTGTTCGTATCAAACTGCTTACCACATGATGACCGCCGCCAAGGTGAGTGCTGGTGAGCGCGTGTTGGTCAGTGGTGCCAGCGGTGGCGTGGGGACCGCACTGATTCAGCTCTGCCGCGTTGTGGGCGCTATTCCCTATGCGGTAAGCCAGCTAGACAAAGCTGACGCACTCAAAGCACTAGGCGCAGAAGCGGTGATTGACCGTGGCGACTTGCCGACATTTGTGGATCGCGTGCTGGAAAAGACCAGCGGTAAACCGATCGATGCGGTGATGGATCTGGTCGGCGGTGAAATGACCAATCTATTTATCGATACCATGATTGTCGATATGCAGGGGCGTAAGAGTTACCCGCGCCTTTCCATTGCGGGTGCCAGCGGTGGCAATCTGAGCGAAATGATGTGGACGCGCGTTTATCTGTATCAAGTGCAGATTTTTGGCGTTTCCCACGGCACCCGTGAAGAGGCCGAACAGCTTGTGGCATGGATACGCAGCGGTGAATTAAAGCCTGTGCTTCATGCGGCATTTAAGCTTTCCGACCTGCATGCGGCCGAGCGCTATTTTGTTAATCGAGACAGCAACTATCTGGGTAAAATTGTGCTTGTTCCCGATGCCCAGTGGGCCTCTCATGGTGCTCCGTTCGCCCTCGAAAATTCCTCTTCTGACGCTCAGGAGCGCCACTAGTGCCTAACCTCCATACCATCCAGTTAATGGATACTCACGCCGGTGGCGATGTTAGCCGTATTGTCACCGGTGGCATCGATATTTTGCCTGGCGCCACTGTGCGCGAGCAGATGGAGTACCTGCGCGATGATGCCGATGGTTTACGTCGCTTGCTGCTTGAAGAGCCCTACGGCATTCCAGAAATGTCAGTGGATTTGTTAGTGCCTCCCAGCCACCCGGAAGCGGTCGCGGGCTATATCATTATGGAAGTAATGGGCTATCCCATTTACTCTGGCTCTAACACCTTGTGTACCGCGACGGCTGTGCTGGAGAGCGGTATTGTGCCCAAGCAGGAAGGAATACAGCGCTTTAAGCTGGAAGCGCCGGCAGGCTTGGTGCAGATCGAAGCCAAAGTGCATAACGGCGTGGTGGAGTCAGTTACCTGTGGCGGCTTGCCCAGCTATATCGACACCTATCGCGATACGATTGATGTGCCGGGCATTGGTGATGTCACATACTCCATCGCCTACAGCGGTGGCTTTTATGCGTTAGTGGATGCCACTGAATTGGGCTTTAAGCTGACGCGAGATGAAGAGAGCGCGCTATCAGAGTGTGCCTATAAAATTGTTGAAGCAATTAAAGCGCAGCGAGGCTTTTCCCATTACACGCTGGGTGACGTAGGGCCACTGCCGTTTTTGCACTTTATGGGGCCTGAAGAGAAGGTAACGGAAGGTTATATACGTTCACGCTCAACCACCTATGTTCATCCTGGCGTTATTTGCCGTAGTACAACGGGTACTGGTACCTCGGCACGCCTGGCATTGATGAACTATGAAGGAAGATTGAGTATAGGCGACAAACTGGAGACGGTTTCACTGCGTGAAACGGGGTTTATCGGCACCTTCATTGGCACTCATCAGGAAGGCGCTTACCAAGTAGTGGAAAATACCATTACCGGCCGCAGTTACGTGTTGTCGCGCTCGGATATTGTGATCAACTGTGACGACCCGATGGTGGCGTGCGGTGAGTTGCATCATATCTTGAGTGACCGTCATCAGCCTGCGGCATTGTCTTTAGAGTCGTAGTCTGTGAAAACTTAGTCTTTGGAAACGTGGTCTTTAGAAACATGGCCATCAGAGACATAGCCTTTGCTTTCCAAGCGTTCCCATACCGGGGCTTTTTCGGCCTCGGTCATGGCACCCCAGACAGCAATTTCATCTAGCGTACGGCCGCAGCCATTGCACAATGAAGTGGATGGCTCGATCTGGCAGATCTGCACGCACGGCGAGAGTGGGCGGACGGTAGAAGATGTGCTCATTAAGATAGGCTCTGAAGAACTGACTGGCGCATTATGACGCCGACACTTTACCGCGCAATGACTTAATTTTCCCCTTACGGGTTTTGTGATCAACACGACGGCGCTGCGAGCCTTTGGTGGGCTTGGTGGGGCGGCGTGCTTTTTGCTGCTTGGTGGCACTCTGAATCAGCTCTTTTAAACGTGCCAGCGCATCCTCTTTATTGAGTTCAAGCTTTCGATGGCTCTGGGCTTTAATAATCACCACGCCCTCTTTGCTAATGCGCTGATCCGATAACGCCATTAAGCGCTCTTTATACAGTGGCGGCAGCGTAGAGCTAAGAATATCAAAGCGCAGATGTACTGCTGAAGCGACTTTATTGACGTTCTGGCCGCCAGCACCTTGGGCGCGAATTTGGCTGATATCAATCTCCCAATCAGCCAGGGTAACGTTATTAGAAATGGTGAGCATTAATGGCCCCTGTGTTACTTGTGAACCCATAAGGCTAGCACAATTGGCACAGAGACGGGGATGGCTAGCCTATTTAGCGCGCTCTATTAGCCCGCTAAATTGTTAATCGGGTGACCATCCATGTAAGCCAGCAGGTTGCTGAAGGCATCGCCAAAATAGAGCTCATAGCTATCTTTTTCTACATAGCCAAGGTGAGGCGTGGCGACTAAATTAGGCAATGCCAGCAACGAGTTTTCAATGACCGGTTCCACATCGAAGACATCCACCGCTGCCTGACCAGGGCGCCCAGCTATAAGCGCCTGCTCAAGTGCACCGGGCGCCACTAACTGTGAACGACTGGTATTTACCAGCAGAGATGTAGGCTTCATCTGGGCGAGTGATTCAGCAGTGACGATACCGCGGGTTTCGTCGTTCAAGCGAAGGTGCAGGCTCAGCACATCTGAGCGCTGAAACAACGCAACTTGGCTTTCGGCCACTTCTAACCCGGCTTCAGCGGCGCGTTGGCGGGTGCCTTCCCGACCCCAAACCAACACGTTCATTTCAAACGCCTGACCATAGCGTGCCACTAGGCTGCCGATTTTACCGTAGCCAAAAATGCCTAGTGTGCGGCCCTTAAGGCCCTTGCCTAAGGTGCGCTGCCAGCGGCCCGCTTTGAGGTTCTCAACTTCAGCCGGTATATGACGCATGGCGGCAAGCACTAAGCCCCAGGTTAACTCTGCCGCCGCATAAGGCGAGCCCGTGCCCGCCATGACAGTGACGCCATGGCGGCGACAGGCCGCCATATCCACATGCGTTGCACCGCCACCCGTTTGGCTAATGACTTTCAGGTTGGGTAAGCGCTCCAGTAGGGCAGCCGTGATAGGCGTGCGTTCACGAATCAGCACTAACGACTCGGCGTCCTGGAAACGCGCACTTAGCGCGTCCAGGTCGGTAAGAGTGTCGTGATAGATCGTCACATCGTGGCCTTCTAGCTGCTTGAAGGCCTCTAAATTGCGCACACAGTCCTGGTAGTCATCGGGGATAACAATCTTCATGGAGTCGGTTCCTTGCTAGGCAGAGAGGCGCCTGAATCAGTAGTACGATTCAAGCGATATTGCCATGCAAACAGTCCCGCGATAAGAGCAATGCCTACTACATCGGTTATCACCATGCCGTTAATCAGCATCAGCGCTGCCGCAAGTAACAGTCCACGCTCCAGCCAACTGCACGGACGTAAGAAGAAGCCGATTGTCGATGCTGCGAGTGCCACTATGCCTACCACACCAGAGGCCACGGCAAGCGCAATTTCAAGCGGAGTACCATTGCCTAACAGTGGAGGGTGGTAGATAAACATAAAGGGGATCAAGAACCCGCCAAGCGAGATTTTCGTCGCCGTAAGGGCGGTTTTGAACCAGTGCGAGCCAGCAATGGCACCACCGATATAAGCTGCTAACGCAACGGGTGGTGTCACCCCTGAAAGAATCGCAAAGTAGAGAATAAACAGGTGCGCTGAAAGGCTAGGTAATCCGGCTTCAATAAACGCAGCGGCCACCACAGACGCCGCTAGCATATAGGCCGCTACTGTCGGCAGGCCCATGCCTAGAATAATCGCGACGATCATGGCCAGCAGGAGGGTAACCAGTACATCACCGCCACTGACGACAAGAATCACCGATGAGACTTTCAGGCCTAAACCGGTGAGGCTAATGACCGAGGCAATAATCGCAACGCTACCGATGATAACGGCGATCATTGCTGCGGTCATGGCACCTGCTTCTAAGGCAGCAGGAATCGACTTCAAACGATCCATAAAGCTACCTGGGCTACGCCAGGAGAAGAGATAGATCAGCAGCGCGGTGAAATAAGCGGCCACGGCAGCAGTGGTTGGTGTGTAACGCAGCACCAGCATGGTGATAAGTACGATAATCGGTAGCAGCAGCGTTTCAATATTGAACAGGCCCTCGCGTAACGTTGGGCGCTGATCTTTAGGTATCGGGTTGAGCCCCAGACGCTTCGCTTCAAAGTGAACGCTCATCCAGATGGCGAGATAGAAAAGCAGCGCGGGAATAAGGGCAGCACCAATGATTTCCAGATAGCTCACGGAAATAACGTCGGCCATCACAAACGCGGCTGCGCCCATAATAGGCGGCAAAATTTGTCCACCGGTCGAAGCTGAGGCTTCCGTGGCTGCCGCAAAGCGAGGGCTATAGCCGCTTTTTTTCATCAATGGAATGGTGAACACGCCCGTCGTGGCCACATTGGCAGCGGTACTGCCGCTGATGCTGCCAAAAAGCGCGCTACATAGTGTGGCGGCTTTAGCAGGACCACCCGCCATACCGCCCGTCACAGAATTAGATAAGCGCATAAACGTATCGCCACCGCCCGTGGTTACCAGTAGCGCGCCAAACATAATGAACACCACAATCACCGTCGAGGAGGTACGCATCAAGCTGCCGTAGATACCTGTCGGACTCATATAGAATGTGGCCACCAGGTCTGCCCAGCCAAATCCCCCATGACCCCAAACACCAGGCAGGTGATTACCAAAATAGGCGTAGGAGAGGGCGATAAGTACCAAAATAGGGAACGCTAGACCAATGGCGCGGCGGCAGGCTTCAAGGAGAAGCAGAATTGCCAATAAGCCAAATACCAGGTCATAGGTGGTTGGCATTAGATAACCAAGCCCATAAATGATGCGGTCAAACTGCATGATGTAGTAGCCACTCACCGCAACTGCTAACACCACTGGAATGACATCAAACCAGGGTAAGCGCTGGTTGTCTTTTGCCCGGCAGGAGTAGCCCAAGAAAATCAAGGGAAGAGCAAACAGCAGGTGAATGGCGTTTTGGGTATTTACTGCCCCTGTGATAGCGGCGTAAAGATGGAACACCGCCATCGCTACCGCGATTAGCCGCATCACTAAAAACCAGAAACCCGTAAGCTGACGCTTACCCGAGTCTTCTGAATATTTTTCAACAATTTTATTGCTTTCTGGGGTGTCCATCGGATGGCTCCCACGCCATTTTGCTGTTAGCAACAATTACAGGCGCGTCTAAAAAGAGGTGTTAAAGAGGCATGCAGTGAAACACCCGCAGACGCTTAAGCGTCTGCGGGTGCAAGCAGGTATTAGCGTGCTTCGGGAGGAATAACGTCTTCAGGAATCTCAAGACCCAGCTCTTGGTAATAGCGCAACGCACCCGCGTGGATCGGGAAGGTGGCATTATCAATGACGTCTTGTGGGGTCATGCCTTTAGCAGGCGCAAAAGAAGCCGAGACCTGATCATGATTTTCCCAATAGGCTTGGGTGATGTCATAAACAATATCGTTATCTAGCGTGCTATTGGCTGACACGCCCATATAGATACCTAAAGACGTTGCTTCATCCATGCCGCGGTAAGTGTCCGCGGGGATGATGGATGGTGATAAGAAGGGAAGCTCTGCGGTGACAGTCTCAATCTGCTCTTCTGAAAGTGACAGAAGCTGTAGAGGGCGAGAAGAGTGGACTTCAGTGAACGCAGGAATAGGCGGTATGCCATTATAGCTGAAGCCGACTAAACGACCGTCGATCACACCTTCTGCCGCATCATCGATGCGCATGCGCTGAAAGTCGGGCTCAACCCCCAGAATATCAAACACTAGTTCGGTGATGTACTCACCGCCGCCGCCAATGCTGCTGGGATTAAAGCGCTCACCAGCTAGTTCTTCAAAGTTACTGATCTCAGCATCTTGACGTACTGCCCAGTGCATTGTGGAAGGCGCAATCCAGTACACTAAGCGTACGTTTTCGTTAGGCGTGTCTTCAAAGCGGCCTATACCGTTGTACTGCTCATATCCCACTAGAGCTTCAGTGAAGGCAAGATCCAGTTCGTCTCGCCCTAAACGAATAGCATTTTCACGGGTGCCACCAGTCTCGCGTACGGTAATTTCGTAAGGTGTGTTAGCGCTAATAACCCGCGCACCTTCTGAAATACCAAAGAACCAACCAGTACCTGTCGGTACGGCGCCAATATTCAAAGCATCTTCCTGGGCATGCACAACGGCGCTGGTAAGCGTACCGAATGCCAGGATGGAAGCAGGAATAAGCAGACGTGATTTTTGAGCAAAGGATTTCATTATTATTACCTCAAGCATTGGAATGCTTTTATTGTCATGATTGTCATGGACGGTTTGTTTTTGTGAACAAGCGGTGTATTACATACCCACCTCCAGACTATAAATACCCGTTGTCTCCGCTTTTGGGTATTAGTGATTGATGAGCCTGCTTTCGTGAATCGAGAAGGCAGGTATGAAATCAACGCTACATCAATGAAGGTTTAAAAGCTTTTTCACTCTTTTCTATCGCTAACTGTTGTTTCGAATTATTTGAAGATTCAATGAGATGATCTACAAATAGCCTGGCTGCCATCGAAATTCGGTCTATGTTGTTGACGTAAATACATAGCGGTCGTTTTGCCCAGTCATCTCGAATAGGCAGTACACGCACTTGTAATCCCCCCACGTATTGGCGGATGGCGCCTCTCGGAACCACCCCGATCCCTAATCCTGCTTGCACCATCAAGCACAGCGCGTCGTAGCTAGTGACTTGAATGCGCAGCCTTAATGGTCTGTTGGCTAAGCTGGCGGCCTTTAAGAGCTGAAGATTGATAGCGCTTGAAGAGTGTAGCCCGACATAGGCGTGTTCTAGGCTGTCGCGAAAATCGATGGCATCGCGGTTGGCAAGAGGGTGGTTTAACGGCGTGACAAGCACCAGCTCATCGGTGTGATAAGGCAGCTCAGCTAAGTCATAGCCATGGGGGAGCTTGGCGCATATACCAATATCCGCACCGTTCGCCATAATTTCCCGGGTAATCACTGGGCTAACTTTTTCTTCGAGCTGCACACCAATATCGGGATGTTTTTCGAAAAAAGCTTGTGTCTCACCGGGCAAGTACTGAGTGATGGCGGACATATTGGCAATAATGCGAATAATGCCGCGCTCACCGCTAGTGTAATCGCGCATCTGTAGATCCAAGTCTTCCAGGTTATGTAGCACCCCTCGGGACAAGTGCAGCAACGCGTTACCTGCGGGTGTTAGCTCTACGCCTCGGTTATTGCGGTGTAACAGCGGCGTACTGAAATGCGCTTCAAGCTCACTTAAGCGCTTGCTAACCGCAGAAGTTGCAATGAACTCAGCATCAGCTGCACCGGTTATGGTGCCCATTTCTGCTACCCGCACAAACAGCCGCAAAGACGTGGGGTCGAGTTTCATTTTGGACTCCATTTGTATGACATGACTACTATTAGCAAAAAGCTTTATGAAAAAGTTGTATGCAACTATGCTCGATTTTTGATAAATGTAGGCTTATATTGGTCTTTGATGCAATAAATTGCACACAATTAGATCTGCGACCTTAGTCGTGAATATAAATTTAAGCGCGCAAAATAACGGATTTAAAAGAAGTCGCTGAAACGTTCTGGAGTGTTGTTATGACCGCAGCCGACCGTGTTTACCACATCATCAAACAACGCATCCTAAATGGTGGCTATGCGGCGGGTAGCTATGTTCGTGAAGCGGCTATTAGTGAGGAGCTTGATTACAGCCGGACGCCCATTCGCGAAGCATTGCGCCGCTTGGTATCCGATGGCTGGGTGGAAGCCATACCCCACCATGGCGCTCGTGTGGTGGGCTGGACACAGCACGACGTGGAAGAAGTGTTTGAATTGAGAGTCTTGCTAGAGCCCCAGGTGGTGAGACGGGCCGCTAAACGTATTGGTGAAGCCCAACTTTCCGCATTGAGTCGTTTTTCCGATCAAATGGAATTACTGTGCCAGCAGGATGATGAGCGTGCAGTGGATGAAATCGCCGTGCTTAATAATCAGTTTCACGCTGAACTGGTGGCGGCAGCGGATAGCCCCCGCCTCCAACGGTTATTAGAAACGATTGTGCAAGTGCCGGTCTCTCGGCGCAGTTTTCACCATTACACCCGTGAGGAGCTGCTGGGCAGTATGCAGCACCATCGAGAAATTATTCGTGCCTTGCAACACCGCGATGGTGAATGGGCGGCTGCCATTATGCGTGCGCATATATTAGCGGCACGAACCGCACAAATGCGCCAAAAACAGCCCCTCACTAAAGCTGAAGTAGAGCATCAGTGTAGTAAGGAATTCTTAAATATTTAGTAATGTTAATAATTAAAAATAACTTTTAAAAACAATGCGGTTAGCCGCCTTTCTCTTTAATGATAATAAAAAACATTAGGACTTCATCTATGACTTCTCAAGCCTCCCCTGTAACACCCCTTAACTTAGCTCAAAAGTTGATCAGTGATCATCTGGTCAGTGGTGACATGCTTCCTGGCAGTGAAATTGCCCTGCGCATCGACCAAGCGTTGTTGCAGGACGTGCTTGGCACTTTAGTGATGCTTGAGCTTGAAGCCATGGGCATTGACAGGGTGCATACTCAGCCGAGCGTTCAATATATCGATCACGGTCTTGTTCAAGCCGATAACCTCAATGCCGAGACCTATCTATTTCTAAAGAGTGCCTGTGAACGTTTTGGTGTTTGGTACTCAGGCCCTGGTAATGGCATTAGCCACCCCGTGCATATGGAAAATTTTGGTGTGCCTGGTCAGTCGCTGGTAGGTTGCGACAGCCATACTACCTCGGCGGGTGCGTTGGGAATGCTGGCCATCGGCGCAGGCGGTATTGAAGTCGCTATGGCAATGGCCGGAGAGCCTCTTTATATCACCATGCCGCGGATTTGGGGTGTTCGCCTAGAAGGGCGTTTGCCGGACTGGGTGTCGGCTAAAGATGTGGTTTTGGAGCTACTTCGTCGTCATGGCGTGTCGGGTGGCAAAAATAGCATTCTTGAATTCTATGGCCCGGGGCTTGATGAGCTTTCGGCAATGGATCGACTAGTGATCGCTAATATGGGTACCGAAATGGGTGCCACGACAAGTGTTTTCCCTAGTGATGAAAGTACGCGACGCTTTATGTCAGCCCGGGGACGCGAAGGCGATTGGCAGCCGTTAGCAGCAGATCCTGGTTGCCATTACGATGTGGAAGAAGTGATTGATTTATCAATGCTGGTGCCGCTTATCGCCCTGCCTTCTAGCCCCGATAAGGTCGTGCCTGTGAGTGAAGTCGTCGGGCAGCCGTTGCACCAAGCCTATATTGGTTCGTCGGGTAATCCTGGTTATCGTGACTTTGCCATCGTGTCGAGCATGGTAAAAGGGCGCTCAGTGGCAGATGGTATATCGCTGGATATTAACCCCTCGTCGCGCCAAGTGCTTTCTACATTGATTCAAGAAGGTTATTTAGGTGAGTTAGTGGCTAGTGGTGCACGCTTACACCAAGCGGGCTGCAACGGCTGTATTGGAATGGGGCAGGCGCCTGCCGTAGGACGAAACAGTTTACGTACTGTTCCACGTAACTTTCCTGGCCGGTCTGGCACGCGAGAAGACAGCGTATTCCTATGCAGTCCTGAAACGGCCGCAGCTTCGGCTTTGGCTGGAGTTATTAGTGATCCACGTAGCATGCAAATGGACTACCCGCGTATTAATGAACCTGAGGCCATAGTGGTTAATCGGGATGTCTTTGCAGCACCGCTACCGATTGATCAAGCGCGGTTAAAGCCCCTGCAGAAAACGGATAATACGCCTGCGTTGCCGACACTAAGGCCGCTGCCTAATCGTTTGGAGATACCTGTATTATTAATCACGGGAGATAATATCTCCACCGATGACATTATGCCTGCGGGTCAGCGTGTGATGCCCTACTGGAGCAGCATATACGCTTCCGCTCCTTTCACCTTTGAAGCCGTTGATGCTGAATATGCACGTCGTGCTGATGCCTCGCGTAATTTAGGAGGGCATATTATTGTAGGTGGTCATAACTACGGCCAAGGTTCTAGCCGTGAAAACGCCGCCCTGGTGCCCCGTTACCTGGGGTTGCAGGTGGTGATAGCAAAAAGCTTTGCGCGAATCCATTGGCAAAACTTAATCTGCTTTGGCGCTTTACCACTAACGTTTATAGAGGACAGCGATGCGGATAAGTTTGCTCAAGGCGACACTATTATTATAGAAAACCTTCATGCCCAAGTGGCAACTAGCCCTACATTGGAAGCGGAAGTAGCAGGCAAAGGAACACTTCGTTTACATCATGGAGTGAGTGAGCGTCAGCGTGAATTGTTGCGGGTAGGTGGCGTGATCAATCACCTTAAAGCGCGTCAGGTATAAACTCGACTATTATGAATAAGCGGCAACATCTAGAGGCTTGCCGCTCTTTCAGCGACTTAAGAGCGAGCCAAAAATGAGTAACTATCTGTTAGATGATTCCCCCCTAAGCCCCGGTGTTATTTACCGCTTGTTATCTGGCGTTGTTTGCCCAAGGCCCATTGCCTGGGTGTCTACCCAGGATAAGCAGGGAAATACTAATTTAGCACCGTTCTCCTTCTTCAATGTCGCTAGTGTCAACCCGCCGGTGCTGGCGTTTTCACCACTGCTCAATGGCAGCGGTGAGCTTAAAGATACGGTGCGTAATTTAAATGATGTTGCAGAATGCGTTGTGCATGTGGGTAGCGAAGCATTAATTGAAGCGCTCAATACCACTAGTGCCAGTCTGCCGCCAGGAGAGGATGAGTTTACTCTGGCCGGGCTTGAAAAGGCTGCTATGCCGGGCGTGAGCGTTCCGCGGATTGCTAATGCGCCTGTGGCGTTTGGCTGCAAATTGTTCGATATGATTCGGTTCGGTGACCAACCCTTGGCAGGTACGTTAGTACTGGCGCAAGTGGTTTCCATTCATATTGATGACGCGCTATGGGACGGTCGCCATGTGGATATGGACCTTCTCAAACCTGTAGGTCGCCTAGCGGGCAGTGATTACATCCGCATTAGCGATCGTTTTGCGATAGAACGTCCTGATTAGCAGCCGCTTAATCCTTATAAATATTTGATTAGTAAGCGTATTTTATACATATATTCAGTATTTCAATTCAGTTACACGATAGACAATAATAATTACTCAGCGATTAACGATAATTAATCTTTAGTCGTATATTCTTCTGCCGATAGTAAGGGGTAACAGATCGGTAATGTAGGAGGCATGCGATGGTTCCCATTGTTTGTTTTTCAACTTGCCATTTATAGGGTAAAGAAGTGATCTAGCTAGCAAGGAGCAGATCAATGCGACGATTGGGAACGCTATTGTTATTAAAAAAATGTTTTAAAAAACAACTGATTAATATGAGGCTGGTGAAAATAACGTTATTCGCTGGGCTACTGGTTTCACCACTGGCTCAGGCAGAGCTTACGTTTGGGATTGTCGCCCCTTCCAGCGGTAGCGCTGCGCCTTTAGGGCTGGGTATGCAAAAAGGTATTGAGACCTATTTTGCAGAGGTTAATGCAGCAGGCGGGGTGAATGGTCAAACGCTATCCTTGATTGCACGCGATGATCAATATCAACCGCTTAAAGCCGCCAGCAACACTCGCCAGCTGATCCAAGAAGATGACGTGTTGGCGGCAATCGGCAATGTCGGTACACCAACGGCTACCGTTACTATTCCCATCTATAACGAGTATGAAACGCTGCTTTATGGCGCGTTTACAGGCGCTGGCGTATTGCGCAAAACACCGCCCGACCGCTATGTGATCAATTACCGGGCCAGCTATGTGCAGGAAACCGCCGCGATGGTGGATGGGCTGCTGGAAGCGGGTGTTCTGCCCGAGGAAATTGCCTTTTTTACCCAGAACGATAGCTTTGGCGACGCAGGATACAATGGCGCTATCCAAGCGTTAACCTCCCATGGCGTTGAAAATACCGCTGCGCTGGCACATGGACGATTTACCCGTGGTACGCGCAATATTCACCAAGGGTTGGCAACCATTCTGCAAGCGCCAGTCACACCACGTGCCATTATCATTGTTGGCACCTACGGGCCCGCGGCGGACTTTATCCGTGAAGCGAACAATGATCTGCCCGACGCAGTGTTTTTGAATGTCTCCTTCGTGGGCAGCCAAGCGCTGATGGATGAACTTGGCGAGTTAGCAGAAGGCGTCATCATTACCCAAGTTGTGCCGCCTCTGGATGCTGACCTACCTGCTGTCGAAGATTACCGACAGGCGCTTGAAACCCACGCCCGCGGCAGCGAGCCTGACTTTATTTCCCTCGAAGGTTATCTCGCCGCGAAGTTGTTTGTGGAAGGTGTTAAAGCAGCTGGCGCCGATCCAGATCGTGATGCCATTGTGGATGGCTTGCTGGGTCTAGGCGCCATTGATATTGGTCTGGAGGAGCCGCTCAGCCTTGGGCGTAATGATCATCAGGCTAGCGATGCGGTATGGCCAACCATTATCACAAACGGCCGTTTCGAGTCGGTGGAGTGGGCGAGCCTGTTACCGTAACGGTTACGTTATCAAGGCTTAAGTTACCTGTAAGACCCCTGACACAAGTGAAAACAGATAATGAAAAAAACGTTAAGTATTAGAGCCATGTTGATCAGCCTGTTCCTAGCGGCAGTGCTTGGCGCCGTGGTGCTAGCAGCAACAGGTTGGACCACTAACCAGCGGCTTATCGACTCGCAGCGCTATATTACCGGTGAGGTTTTACCTCTTCAGGACGCCAGCCGGGGCATGGTACTCACGATGGGGGCATTTGGTCAGCGTCATGCAGATCTACTTGCCACCGAAAGCGCCACTGGCCTTGATGAGGTTACCGCTCAAGCTAGCTTGGATGAACGTTTTCAAACCGCCCGCCAACGGCTGAGTGGGGTTGAACACGCAGAGGGCTTAAGTGAGCTGGATAGCCATTATCAAGCATTGCTTGAGGGCGATACGGCACTTGAGGCGGTGCGCCGTGAAGAGTTGAGCCTGCAAACACAAATGGCCGAGCGTATTAGTGCGATGCAAGCTCTTATTTCTCAAGTGATGCTTAGTGCCGAAGACATTGCCGGACGCACCGCGTTAGCCCAAGTACGCAGTGACCGTGACCAGCGTGAGTTGATGGAAGCCTGGCGCGAAGACGGCATGACGACACTGCCTACTACGCTTCTGGATAATATGTTTACCGCACAGGCGGACATTGGGCGTTTGAGCGGTAACGCGCGCATGGCACTCGCGCAATTATCTGACCTTGGACGTCAAATGATGCAAATGGACAGCACCGACGCCCTGGTCAATTTGCGTCATAATGAAATTGCCCAGCAGGTCGGGCTTGCTCGTCAGTCGTTGGCGGCAATCGCCAGCGCCCCCAGTACCGAAGTAGAGCAGCGTGCGCTAATTAATAACCTTGATGAGGTTATTGTCGAGCTGCAAGGGCTGATGGTGTCTGATGATAACGCTGTCTATGCGCTTCGTTTGCAGCAGCTTGCACTCCATGAACAAGTACAAGCGGCGCTCACCAATGTCGCTCAAGCCATGGCGCAGATGCGCTCGGCGTTAAGTGACGTTGAAGCGTATACCGTGGCACAGGCTGACAGTGCCGCGACCCAGGCGGAAACGTTAGCCAATGCTGGCCGTTCGTTACTGATTATGGTCACCCTGATTGTGATTGCGCTGCTTGCTATCTTTGGCTGGCGCACAATGGTGCGTGTGTTGGGCCCGCTCGTGGCAATGCGCCGCCAGATGGAAAGCATCAGTGGCGCTGCTGGCGAGAACGCTGATCTTTCCAAGCGTCTTGAGCTAAAGCGTAACGATGAAGTAGGCCAGACGGCTCAAGCGTTTAATAGCATGATGGATACTTTTGAAGGGATGGTGGCGCAAATTCGTGAAAGCGCTGAATCCATCGCGGCGAGCAGCCGACAGATTGCGGCAGGCAATGAAAATCTCTCACAACGAACCGACCAGCAGGCAGCGTCGCTGGCTGAAACGGCCTCAAGTCTTGAGCAGATTACCGCTACCGTGAAGCAAACGGCTGAGTATGCTGACCAGGCGAAAGACGCCAGTGGCAACGTTGATCAACGTGCACGTGCCGCAGGGGATGTGTCAACGCGTACCACGGCAGCAATGGGCGATATCCGTGAGGCGAGTGAAAAAATCACCTCTATTATTAAAGCCATCGACGATATTGCCTTCCAAACTAACTTGTTGGCGCTAAATGCCTCCGTGGAAGCCGCCCGGGCTGGCGAGCAGGGGCGCGGGTTTGCTGTGGTGGCTCAGGAAGTACGTAAGTTAGCGGGACGCAGCGCTGAAGAGGCGGCCCAAATTCGTCATTTAGTAGACGACAGTGTTGCTAAGGTGAGCGAGGGCGAGCAACTCGTCAACGCATCCAGTAAGCACCTTCAGGAGATCATTGATAGCCTGGGTGAGGTGACGCGCTATGTTACCGAGATCGCTGGGGCGACCCATGAACAGTCGGCAGGTATTGACCAGATCAACCAAGCGATTTCGCAATTGGATCAGGTGACGCACCAAAACGCCCGCTTGGTACAAGAAGCCACGACCGCCAGCCATACCCTGGATGATCGTGCGGGTGATATGCATTCACTGGTAGGTCGCTTTCGGGTAAGCGATACGGCAGGACAGCGTCATCTGTCACTCCCGCAGAAGGAAGAAATTACAACGTAGTAAGCAATTACTACCTGCTGGTGGAAAGCGCTTGCTAGTCTCATTTCACACGCCTCGCGTGTGCTCACACACTCGATCAATAACCATAAGATAAATAGGTAAAAGGAGTACTGAGATGAGCAGCAAGCGCATTTTAATGATCACCGGCGATTTCACTGAAGACTATGAAACCATGGTGCCGTTTCAGGCACTTATGGCCGTCGGCCACCAGGTAGATGCTGTCTGCCCTGGTAAAGCCTCGGGCGATACTGTGGCAACCGCGATTCATGACTTTGAAGGTGATCAAACCTATTCTGAAAAGCCTGGGCACCGCTTCGCACTGAATGCTGATTTCGCCAGCACTAACCCTGCCGATTACGATGCCCTGGTTGTACCGGGTGGACGCGCACCGGAATATCTTCGTCTCAACAAGGAAGTCCTGACGATGGTTCAGCACTTTTTTGAGACCAACAAGCCCGTGGCGGCCATCTGCCATGGTGCGCAGCTATTGGCTGCTGCAAAAGTGCTTGAGGGCCGGCAGTGCTCCGCTTACCCGGCCTGCCAGCCGGAGGTAGAACTTGCCGGTGGTCACTTCGCCAATTTGGAAGTGACTGATGCGGTGACCGATGGCAACCTGGTCACCGCCCCCGCGTGGCCTGCCCACCCGGCATGGCTGGCGCAATTTATGACATTGTTAAATAAGTAAAGCTAGCCGCACTATCATAATTACCTTTGCGCCCAGCCCCCGGCTGGGCGCGCTATGTTTTTCCCCGCTATGCTTGTAGTTTGCAACACACGTTTGAACAGATTACGCCGAGAGGCAACACCTATGTGTAAACTCTTTATTCAAGCTAACCCCGAGCTGTGGCGCAGTGCGACGCACTCGCTGCGTATAGATGGCATGGTCACCAGTGTGCGGATGGAAAACTATTTCTGGCACATTCTCGAAGAGATCGCCCAGCGAGATGGAATGAATACCGCCCAAATGATTACTCGGCTGTATCATGAATCGATCGATGCTGGGCACGATTTGGGTAACTTCACCTCGTTTTTACGCGTTTGCGCCCTGCGTTACCAAGCGCTTCAATTGAGCGGCGATATTCCAGTCCAGCACCAGGTACCCATCGCCACCCTGGACGCGGAGCAAATTTTAGCGCGTGAAGCTGGCAACAGGCAGGACTCCTTACATTAAAAACGGCGGCTGATAAGGGGGCTGGAAAAGAAGTAGAGCCGCTATTCGAGCCGTGCTTCCAGCGCACTTAAAAATTCTTCAATACGTGCTGCATTGGTGCCCACATCGCTTGCGCCCAGGCGTGATGCCGAGCGCATATCGACCTGCACACCATTGTCCAGCTCGGTTAAGCGAATAACCACGTCATCCTCAAAGCCAAACCAGCGCGTGGTTGCGGTGGCCTCTATGTGATTGTCGGTAATTCTGGCGATACGCCAGCCAGACTCTTCCGCTGCTGCTTGGGCAGCTGCCAGTACGGTTTGCGGAGAGTCATCTACGATTATCGGCTTGAGGTGAGGGTAGGCTGCTCGCTGTTGCTGGGCGGTTGCCTCACCAGGGTAATCGACCGCGTTAGGGGCAGCACGCCGTGCGTTGGCTAAGGCTTCAAAAGCAGGTGGATTCTGGGTGTCGGTGGTGATGTCGTGAATGGCCGGTACCTCTTGAGCACGTTGCCAGTGCTGCCAAGGCACAAAAAGCAGCGCCGCCGCAGCGATAATGACCAGCGAGGCCATCAAGGCTGATGTGAAGCGACGAGCCAGCATGCTCAGCAGCAGCGTAATGATACTGACTGCCACCGCTCCACCAGCGGCATAGACGCCGTTACGTAGTAAGTTAAACGCCTCGCCCAGGCTGATAAGTTCGCCCCGATAAGCCGGGCCAGCACCCGCCATCATCAGTACCGCCGCTACAAGCAGCAGAATGGCTAAACCTGCCAGTATACCTGGCCAGCGGCCACCGCGTGGGTGTGACGCTTTCAGTTGCATTGCCATGTTCTCTCCTTGCCACATCGTATTCAGCGATTCTTTTGAGCTATCCTTTCCAGCTATTCTTAGCACAAATACAACGCCAATTGGCAATCTGAACGTTTAATACCTGACGATAGGATATACATGACCGATCACGTAACCGCTTTACGTCAGTTGCTTCTCAGCGCACCGCAAGAAGCCCTGCCAATGACCTACAAGCAGGTGGCCACCGAGCTGGGGCTGACGCCGCCACGCACCATTGGGCAAGTTACCCAAGCGCTTGAGCAGTTAATGCGTGAAGACGCCGCGCAACAAACACCTTTTATCGCCGCCTTAGTCGTCAGCCGCCGGGGCGATGGGTTACCCGCTACGGGCTTTTTTGAGTTAGCTGTCGCTTTAGGTCGTTTCCCCAAAGACCCGACCCTCCACGAGTCGGCTTACCGGACTGAGTTTCAGCGCGCCATAAACGAGCGCGACGATTGCCAGCGTTAAGTTTCGCCACGATGGCTAGGCTTTTTACGCAGCGGGTCAAGCAGCGGGCCAAGCCCGTTGTGATCGATTTCATGCATTAGATGCAGCAGCTCACCAATCTCGCCAGAAGGAAACCCTTCCCGGGCAAACCAGTTTAAATAGGGCCCGGGGAGGTCGGCGATCAGGCGGCCCTCATACTTGCCAAAGGGCATGGTACGGGTGACTAGCTTTTCCAGATCCTCTGGTTTCATGCATTTACTCCTGTGGCCTTAAATGGTGGGCTAAACACGATTATCAGGTTGTTGTGCCGTTTCGCCAATCAATTGCGCAAGCGCTCGGGCGGGTTCGCTCAAATGACCACTGGTAGGATGAATCAGCCCTATATCACGATGAAAGGTACGCTCGCCTAAAACAATCGCACGCACGCCGGCTGGCCAACGTGAGTGGGCGATGGCCTCGGGCACCAGGGCCACGCCTACCCCCTTGGCGACCAGCTTAATGATCGCTTCCAGTTCGTCGACTTCGCACACCTCACGCACATTGCAGTGGTTATCACGTAGAAAGCGCTCTACCTGTCTGCCCCCAAAGGAGGCACGGTCGTAGCGGATAAACGGCTGGTTTGAGAGCAGTTCCCGCCACTGGTCGCCGTTGATATGCGGTGGCACGATTAACCGAAAAGGCTCGTGAGCTAGGGGTGTCCAGCGCAAATCACTGTGTAGCGAAAAGGGCGGGCGAATAATCACTGCCATATCCAGTTCGCCAGCGTCGACCTGATTGACCAGTTCCATGGAAAGCCCCGGTACCACGCGGGTACAGCAATCGTGATAAGCGTGATGAAAGCGCGCCAGCGCATCAGGCAGAAGCGAGCGCTGGATGGAGGCGATGGCGCCGATATTGATCCGTTGTGTGGCTGGCTGGCCTGACATGGATACGCCCAGCGTGCTATACAGCGTTAGCAGGGCGTGGGCTTGCTTCAACGTCTCTTGCCCTCGCTGGGTCAATATGGCGGCACGCCCTTTGCGTTCAAACAGGGCAAGGCCTAGTTCTCCCTCAAGGCGTTTCATCTGCGCACTGACCGCTGCTTGAGTCAGGCCAATTTTGTTACCCGCTGCGGCAAAGGTGCCTTCCTGGGCAACCGCGATCAGCGTCTTTAGCTCACGGATCATTGATAAATCCTTTTTGTGAATCAGCCAAATAGTTATTGATTTTATTTTCCCATGCGCCGCCCTAAGATGAATACACCGTGGTGGCTTAAAGTGCCACCGAGTCTGAATAACACCCACCTATGTTGGAGATGACGATGAGCCTTTCACCCTTTCATTTAGCCATTCCTGTTTACGATGTGGCACTGGCGCGAGCGTTTTATAACGATGTCTTTGGCCTGGAAGAGGGGCGTTCCAGTGAGCAGTGGGTCGACTTTAACTTCTTTGGTCATCAACTGGTCATTCATGAACAGCCTAAAACGCCGGGACAAGAGAGCGCTCATACCAATCCCGTGGACGGTCACAACGTTCCAGTACCGCATTTCGGCGTGATTTTGCAGTGGGATGAGTGGGAAGCCCTGGCCGAGCGACTGAAAGCGCGGGATACACAATTTGTGATTGAGCCTTACGTACGTTTCAAAGGCGAAGTGGGCGAACAGGCCACGATGTTCCTGCTCGACCCTTGCGGAAATGCCCTGGAGTTCAAGGCGTTCAAAGATATGAGCCAGATCTTTGCAAAATAGACTTTGCCAAGTAATTAGTAATGACTGTAAAACGCTATAGCGCCCCGATGTCAGGCCTGTAACGCCTGTTCCTGTCGACGATGTTGAAGCGGAGGCTCGCCAAAATAGCGCTTATAATCGCGGCTAAACTGAGGCACGCTGCGGTAGCCAACCGCCGCAGCGGCCTGATTGACGTTGTGGTTGTCCTGCAAAAGTAACTGCTGGGCTTTGATTAAGCGCAGCCGCTTTAAGTACTGAGCTGGTGACGCGCGGGTAATCTGCTTGAAGTGCTGGTGAAATGTCGACGGACTCATATTGGCCTGGGCTGCCAGCTGTTCAATGCTAAAGTCTTCAGCAAAATTGGCATGCAGCCTCGAAAGTACTTGCACGATGCGCGAATAGTTGCCATGCCCCAATACCAACGCCCTTAACGCCTGGCCTTGCTCCCCCTTTAATGCCTCGAATACCACGTCACGAATACGCGCTGTGCCCATCGTTTTGCACTCAACAGGCGTATGCAGTGTGTTCGCCAAACGCTGTACGGCGTCTTGCATACCCTCGGTCATGGCGACCGATGCCATTGGCAGTGGCGTTTGGTTCTGTTGTACCGCCTCGCCCATGGCGGTCACCATTTCGCTCAACAGCGCCGGGTCCAGGCGTACTGATATGCCCAGCAGCGGGGCTTCCGGTGAACCGTAAGTTTCGCACTCAAACGGCATGGGCAGCGTTTGAACTAAATAGTGGCCGGGGTCGTAGTGGATTTCACGATCGCCCAGATACCCCATCTTTTGCCCCTGGGCAATAATGGTCAGGCTTGGTTCATAGAGAAGCGGCGTACGCACTTGGTGGCGGCTTAAACAGAGTAACGATACGCCGGGCAGAGTCGTTTGACTGATACCGTCGCTTTTAATGAGTGGTGCAATAACAGCAGCCAGCGCATTGCCAGCCTGAGCGGTGGAGGCCATGGGGTTCTCTCTGGTTTCTGGTGGCTTTTGCATAATCATAGCGATTTTAAGCTATTTTTCGTTATTTTATTACGTGCTATCGGAGTAATTGGCAAAAATGACGTAGCTTCGTTCATCGCTATCCTTACGGATTAGGCCAATACTCTTTGCATGCCCTGCACGCGAGGAAATGTCTGCTGATTTTGAAAGTTGGTTTTGAAAAAAACAGCTTTTAAGTCTAGTTGCGAAGTCAAGATGGAGCCCCACCGATGAGCCAAGCCAAATCCTATGCAGCATTTGCTGCGGACAAACCGTTAGCACCGTTCAGTTTTGACCGTCGCCAGCCGCGCCCGGACGACGTGGCGATTGAAATTCTCTACTGTGGCGTGTGCCACAGCGACCTTCACTTTGCCCGCAATGACTGGGGAATGAGCCAGTACCCTGTCGTCCCCGGCCATGAAATTGTCGGCCGCGTGACCTCGGTCGGCGATAAGGTTTCACGTTTTAAAGCCGGTGATTTAGTCGGTGTTGGCTGCATGGTGGATTCATGCCGTACCTGTGCCGCTTGTAAAGATGGCGTAGAGCAGTACTGCCTGGAAGGCTTCACCATGACCTATGGCAGTGAAGACCGCCAAGATGGCACCATAACCCAGGGTGGCTATTCCGACTCCATCGTAGTGAGTGAGCACTTTGTACTGCAGATGCCTGATGGCATCGATCTAGCCTCAGCAGCGCCGATTCTTTGTGCCGGTGTGACGACCTATTCACCGCTCAAGCATCATGGCGTCGGTAAAGGCCATAAAGTTGGTGTGATTGGTATGGGTGGCTTAGGCCATATGGGCGTTAAACTGGCTAAGGCGTTGGGTGCGGAAGTCACCGTATTCACCCGCTCAGATGCCAAGGTTGAAGAAGCTAAGCGCAACGGTGCTGACCACGTGGTGGTTTCCAGCGACCAGGCGCAGATGGATGCCGTGGCTGAAACCTTCGACTTTATGCTCGACACCGTACCCGTACAGCACGATATTAATCCCTACCTAACGTCGCTGAAGTACGACGGTACGCACATTATTGTCGGTTTGCTTGAACCTATTGAGCCAGCCATTGAAGCCTTTAACTTGGTCTTCAAACGCCGTGTGGTTGCCGGTTCGCTGATTGGCGGCATTGCAGAGACCGAAGAACTGCTCAAGCTGTGTGCTGACCAAGGCATTACCTGTGATATCGAGATGTTGGATATCAACAACATCAATGAAGGCTTTAAGCGCATGGAAAAAGGCGATGTACGCTATCGCTTTGTGATTGATATGGCGACGTTGAAAAACAGCGCTGCCTAATCTATTGGCATTCACTTGCCCATAGCGCTAGCTTGAAACAACGAAATGGCCCGCGTCCTACAAAGGACGCGGGCCATTTTGCTACGGGCGAGTACTATGTATCAGATTTTTACGTATCAGCTTTTTACGTCACGTTTGCTGCGCGCGGCAACAACGCCGGGCAAAAGCAACATGCCTGCTAGCAGCCAAGCGGGCCAACTGCCTGTGCGGGTAAACGGTGTCAAACCTTCCATGGCGTAGAACTCACCGGTTATCAGTGTGGTTTCGAACTGCGGGGCGCGCTCCACGATATGGCCTTCGGGGTCGATAATCGCCGTAATACCGTTGCTGGTAGCGCGGACCACATAGCGGCCATTCTCTAGCGCTCGCAGACGGGCCATCTGCAAATGCTGATGGGGGCCAATCGAGGCGCCAAACCAGGTGTCGTTGGAGACCGTCATGATGACACCGCTGTCTTGCGCGCGGCGGGCAACTAACTGCGGGTAGATAATTTCATAGCAGATCGCATTGCCGATATTTATCCCCGCGGCCTGCATGGGTGTTTGCTCGTGCTCGCCTTTGGTAAAGGTCGACATTGGAAGGTCAAAGAAATCGATCGCCCCGCGGAGTACGCTTTCCAGCGGCAAGTACTCACCAAAAGGCACTAAGTGCTCTTTCTGGTAGCTGCCCTCTACATTGCCTACGCCAATGACGCTATTGAAATAGCGCTCTTGGTCGTCGCGTTGAACGATGCCGGTGAGCAGGGCGACATCGGGCGGTAGGTTAGATTGCACTCGTTCCAGCACTGGGCGGGCCTGGGTTTCCATCATCGGCAGAGCGGTTTCAGGCCAGATAATCAGGTCAACGTCGTCGGCAACTTCGCGAGTCAGTTCGCTGTAGGTGTTAGCGGCCTCCCGTTGCCCTTCAGGGGTCCACTTCAACAGCTGCGGCAGATTACCTTGTAACAAGGCGACACGGGTGGGCTCGTCTGCTGGCGTGGTCCACTGCTGAGGCAATGCCAGCGGGACTAGCCAAATAGCTGCCAGTGGTGCGAGTGCCCACCACCGACGGCGCAGCAGTAGTTCAGCACCAAGCGCACCGCTAAGTGCTACTAATAGAGAAAGCAGATAGACGCCACCAACGGGTGCCCAGGCGGCTAGTGGCGAATCGACATAGCCAGAGCCCAGCAGCAGCCAGGGAAAGCCGGTAAACAGGTAGGTACGTAGCACCTCGCCCAATACCCAGGCGCCCGCAAAGCTGATAAACGCGAGCCGAGCGGATGTGAAGCGGCGATAGAGCCAGAAGGTGCCGGCAAAAAACAGCGCCAAAATCGTCACGAACAGCACAGTTAGGAAAACGGCCAGTGGTACACCGGTATAGCCATAATCGTGAATAGAGACATACACCCACGAAGTGCCGCTGGCGAAGAGCGCCACGCCATATAGCCACCCCTTTAGAGCCGCCTGGGCGGGAGTTAACGTGTGCAGGCCTGTGTAAAGTAAACCAATCGCCACCGGGCCAAGCCACCACAGTTCAAACGGTGAGGCCGTTAGGGTGGTGAATCCACCAGCAACCAGGGCGGCAAGCAGCTGTAACAAAAACGCGGGGGGTAAACCCATAGCGATAACCTATCTACGGTAAAGTGCGAGAAAGCGGATAGAGAGCAGAGTGACGATCAGCGACTAGGCTGGCTTGTTCTCCTGGTCATCGTCTTCTTCGTCATCACGACGCGTGTCACGGTAGGCTTCGAGTAGACGAATGCGCCGGGTGTCAGCATTGAGGATCACAAATCGCCAGCCACCAAGAATGGTATGTTCTCCGCGCCGAGGCAGATGGCCGAACTGTTGCATTACCAGGCCGCCAACAGTATCGAACTCATCGTCGGAGAACTCAGTGTCAAAGCGTTCGTTGAAGTCTTCGATGGGGGTTAGCGCGCGAATGGCAAAACGGCCATTTTCGATCTCGCGGATATCATCCTCTTCGTCGGTATCGTGTTCATCTTCGATGTCGCCGACAATCTGCTCAAGGATATCCTCAATGGTGATAATGCCCGCAGTGCCGCCGTATTCGTCAACGACGATGGCCATGTGATTATGGGTATCACGAAACTCTTTGAGCAGGCTGTTAAGGCGTTTTGACTCAGGAATAAACATCGCCGGTCGCAAGATATCATCAAGCTTGAAAGCGTCACGCTGGGCCTGCGTTTGGGAGAGTAGCGGTAACAGATCCTTTACCAGCAGAATACCTTTCACATCATCCAGGTTTTCACCAATCACCGGGTAGCGGGAGTGGCCGGTTTCCTGAATGAGTGGTAGGTAGCCGTCGCTGGTTTGATCCAGCGCGATGGCGGACACCTGGGAACGCGGTATCAGCACTTCGCGTACTTGCTGGTCGCTGATTTCAAGCGCGCCTTCGATGATCATGATGGCGTCTTGGTCCAGCTTTAGTTTTCCTGCGGTATGGCGTAAAAACGTCATCAGCTCATCGCGTGAGCTGGGTTCGTCATTGTCTCCGGAAAGGGCGCCAAAGATTTTCTCGAGCCAGGATTTTTGATTGGGGTTGCTCGATCGGTCTTCGCTCATGCGTCAATTCTCTCGTTTGCGGGCAGACAGTTGCTATCTTATTTACGGCGTTGTCAGGTAGCTGTTTTATCACCGATGCGGGGGATAGTACCAGATTCGTTGTTACCTGAATTAACGCACCCACTATCAAATAATAAAAACCCAAAGTGTTTAGCCATTAATGCCATCGGAGGTAGTGTCAGCATAAGGGTCGGGAATGTGCAGCTCAGCCAATAGTTCGCGCTCGAACTGCTCCATTTCTTCTGCTTCCTGATCATCAATATGATCGTAGCCCATTAAATGCAAGATGCCATGCACGACCATATGAGCATAGTGATGCTCAAGCGGTTTACGCTGCTCGCGAGCTTCCTGAGCCACCACGGCGTGACAAATCACGAGATCACCCAGTAGCGGTAATTCAACCCCGGGCGGGCTCTCAAAGGGAAACGACAGCACGTTAGTGGTTTTGTCTTTGCCCCGGTAGTCGCGGTTAAGCGTCTGGCTCTCGCTCTCATCCACAAAGCGGATAGTCACTTCCCGACGCTGGTCATCCGGGTGGTGCGCAAAAACGCAGCCCACCCAGTGGGTGAGCTGTGTCAGAGAGGGTAGCAGGGGTTCGTTGATCGCTGCCTGACGATCAATTATTAGCTCATCAATCGTAGGCTCGTTCATCGCGAGCTATCCCAGGAGCCTTCTCGCGTTTGCATGCGGGCATCACGTTCTTGCTGGCGCACTTCACGGCGAGCACGCTCTTCCACTTCTTGCTGAGACTCGAACATGTCGTAGGCTTCGATAATGCGCTGAACCAACGGGTGGCGAACCACATCCTTGGCGGCAAAGTGGGTAACGCCAATGCCTGGGGTGTCTTTCAATACGTCGAGCACCTGAATCAGCCCCGAACGCTGCCCTTTGGGCAAATCGACCTGGGTCACATCGCCGGTAATGACGGCGGTGGAACCAAAACCAATCCGGGTCAGAAACATTTTCATCTGTTCTGGCGTAGTGTTCTGACTCTCATCCAGAATGATGTAGGAGTTGTTGAGCGTACGACCGCGCATATAGGCCAGCGGGGCAATCTCAATTACCTGACGCTCAATCAGTTTCGCCACTTGCTCAAAACCGATCATCTCGTACAGAGCGTCATATAGAGGGCGCAAGTAGGGGTCGATTTTCTGGGCCAAGTCGCCGGGCAGAAAGCCAAGTTTCTCACCCGCTTCGACGGCAGGGCGCACAAGCAGAATGCGGCGTACCTCCTGTTGATTGAGCGCTTCAACCGCCGCAGCGACTGCTAGATAGGTTTTGCCTGTGCCCGCCGGGCCAACACCAAAATTGATATCGTGTTCGCGGATGCTGGACACATAGCGCTGCTGATTAAGGCCACGCGGTTTGATCATGGTGCGCGGCGTGCGCATGATCACTTCGTCGCTGTTGCCGCTACCATCTTCTTCATCTTCTATCGCTTCTAGCCCTGATTCCTGTAGGAACAGGTGGACGGTATCGGCTTCAAGTTCGCTGGATGCCGTTTCGCGGTAGAGATGTTCCAGTACGTTTGCCGCTGCTTTAATGCGATTGGCGGGGCCCGCCAGTTGGAACACATTGCCTCGGTTGCGCAGCGTCACGTCCAGGCGGCTTTCAATCAGCTTCAAATGCTCGTCCTGCTGGCCGCAAAGGCTAGCAAGGCGCTGCGGATCATTGGGTTCAAGGCTTAAGGTGATGATGCGATTGGCCTGAGGTGTTGGCTGGCTCAAGAGTGGGGAACCCCTCGTTAGTGTGTGTATCGTTCAGCTTACTGCCCCGCCTGAAGCGGGGCAATGACCTGTGTTAATGGCGGTGCTAAGTGAACGTTTAATAGCGCTCGGGTGAGGCCAGTTCGCCGCGCAGCGAATTGGGGAAGGCCTCGGTGATCTCCACATCGACAAAGTAGCCGATTAGCTCGGTGGGGTTGGCGGCACGGAAGTTCACCACGCGGTTGTTCTCGGTACGCCCTGAGAGTTGGCCGGGGTCGCGGGGCGAAAAGCCGTTAACCAGTACACGCTGCGTGCTGCCCACCATACGGCGGCTAATTTGCGCGGTTTGCTGAATGATCCGCTCCTGCAGAATTGCCAGGCGCTGCTTTTTCACGCTTTCCGGTGTTTCATCCGGCAGGCCAGAAGCAGGTGTGCCGGGGCGGGCGGAGTAAACAAAGCTGAACGAGTGGTCGAAGCCAATCTGGTGAATCAGGTTCATCGTCGCTTCAAAATCTTCTTCCGTTTCGCCGGGGAAACCGATAATGAAGTCTGAAGAGAAGCTGATGTCTGGGCGGTTGGCGCGGATACGCTCCATCTTTTCGATGTACTCCGCCGCCGTGTGGCCACGCTTCATGGCGTTAAGAATGCGGTCTGAACCCGACTGTACCGGCAGGTGTAGGTGGCTCACCAGCTCGGGAATATCCGCGAAGGCGTCTACGAGGCTGTCGGTAAACTCAACCGGGTGCGAGGTGGTGAAGCGGACGCGATCGATCCCGTCTACTGTCGCCACACAGGCAATCAGCTCGGCCAGGTCGATCTCGTCGCCAAGCTGATTCTCACCGCGATAGGCATTCACGTTCTGGCCTAGCAGATTGATCTCACGCACGCCCTGATCGGAAAGGTGGATGACTTCATCCATAACCGCTTCGAAGGGTCGTGAAACTTCTTCGCCACGGGTGTAAGGCACCACGCAGAAGGTGCAGTACTTGGAGCAGCCTTCCATGATCGATACGAATGCGGTGGCGCCATCGGAGGAGGGCTTGGGCAGATGGTCAAACTTTTCAATTTCAGGAAAAGTGACATCCACAGCGGCAATCTGATTATTGCTGCGGGCATCCAGCATCGAAGGAACGCGGTGGAGGGTTTGTGGCCCAAATACCATGTCTACATGCGGTGCGCGCTTGCGAATGGCTTCGCCTTCTTGGCTGGCCACGCAGCCACCTACGCCAATCACTAGATCGGGGTTGGCATCTTTAAGTTTTTTCCAGCGGCCCAGCTGATGAAAAACTTTCTCCTGCGCTTTCTCGCGAATCGAGCAGGTGTTTAACAGAATGACATCGGCTTCACGCTCATTATCAGTGAGTTCGAGCTGGTGAGATTCGCCGAGTAGATCCGCCATGCGGGAGGAGTCGTACTCGTTCATTTGGCAGCCGTGCGTTTTGATGAAGAGCTTCTTCGCCATCGGTACCTGTCATCTATGAGTCGTCAAGGGACGAGGATGAATGGAGTGTCGGGTAGTGGGCCATGCCACTTTTGGATATCCCCATTATACGGGCACAAGAAACCTGGGGCTAGCATTCGGCCATAATCGATACTTGACCATCACAATTCAATGGGTATACTACGCACCGTGTTTGAGCAGTTCCTCGATAGCTCAGTTGGTAGAGCAAATGACTGTTAATCATTGGGTCGCAGGTTCGAGTCCTGCTCGAGGAGCCAATCTTCGCTACCGCTTTAAAGCGAAGGGCTTTGCTTAAAACACGACAACTTATGATGTTCCTCGATAGCTCAGTTGGTAGAGCAAATGACTGTTAATCATTGGGTCGCAGGTTCGAGTCCTGCTCGAGGAGCCAATCTTCGCTACCGCTTTAAAGCGAAGGGCTTTGCTTAAAACACGACAACTTATGATGTTCCTCGATAGCTCAGTTGGTAGAGCAAATGACTGTTAATCATTGGGTCGCAGGTTCGAGTCCTGCTCGAGGAGCCAAGTTGTAATATCGTTAGCACCTCTTTAGCTGCCTTTTTACGGCGTATCGTTCTGGGTAGTGCATGATTCCTCGATAGCTCAGTTGGTAGAGCAAATGACTGTTAATCATTGGGTCGCAGGTTCGAGTCCTGCTCGAGGAGCCAATTAATTCCCCCTGCTTATTTGCTTTTCATTAGCGCCTAGTTTTCTCTGCGTTGACTGAAAGCGTTCATTTCTAGTGTTTCCTTTTCTCTTTTGCTATACCCACTGCCAGCTAATGTATAGGCGGTTTTGTTGTGTCTGGCGTGTGAGCTGGTTCGCCATTAGAACTATCGGTGCTTACCGTCAACCGATTTAGTGACGTAAACTACATTGATAATCCATTAGTTTAGGAAGTTTATGGTGGGCAACGTGACTGCGCCCCAGGCGCTGCAAGTATTTAAGTGTTTAAGCGATGAAACGCGTTTGATGCTGGTGCTGCTAATTGCTCAAGAGCAGGAGCTGTGCGTGTGTGAAATGACCCATGCGCTGCAGGAATCACAGCCCAAAGTATCACGGCACTTGGCTCAGTTACGTCAATGTGGGTTGCTTAGCGATCAGCGCGAGGGGCAGTGGGTCTATTACCGCCTTGCCTCTCAATTACCTGCCTGGGTCCACGATATTGTTCAGGCGGGCACCCAAGGCAGCGCTGTGCAATTAGCGGCACTCACGCAGCGCTTAACGCGAATGGGTGATCGGCCTGCCCGCCGAGCGGCGCTGTGTTAACGCGATGCTGAGGCAGGCTAGGTGATTAAAATAGCGTAATAAAAACGCCGACCCTTATAAAGGGGTCGGCGTTTTTTCTCAGCGTGCTTTAACCGTGCGTGTTAACGCTTAGCCGCTAACCGCTGAGAATCCTGCAAATGGACGTAATCGAGAAGTATCTCTGCTGATTCCAACACGTAGGCGCGATCGACGGCCAGTGCTTCATCCTCTTCGCTTTCGCTCTCTTGTGAGGCAGCAGCATCATCACTCTCTTCGCCGCCTATTCCTGCCGTGGCGTCTGTCCGAGCGTCCATCCACTCATCCAGCTCTTCCAGGCCCAGCGCACGGCGGCGTTGGTTTTCCAATGAGAGCTGTTCGGCTTCCTGGGCTTCCATTTCACGCTCGCGCTGTTCGCGGTTTAAGCTCACGCTGGTGTGCTGTTCGCGTAGCTGACGAGCAAGTGTGGACTGGCGTTCAAGATAGCGGAAATTGGCATTATCTTGCGCACGTGCATCATGTTGGGCAATGAGTTGCTCCAGCATGTTTTCAGGTTCGCCATAGCGGCGATACTGAACGTTCTGAACGGTATCCCACGCTAATGCGTTATCCAAGCTGCTTTCACCAATACGCTCGGGGTCAATCAGGCTGGGGAAGTCGATATCCGGCTCTACGCCGCGGTTCTGGGTGCTATCGCCAGAAATACGGTAGAACTTGGCGCGAGTTAGCTTGATCTGGCCATGGCTCAGATCATTAAGCGTTTGCACGGTGCCTTTGCCGAACGTAGGCGTACCGAGCACTAGGCCGCGACCGTAATCCTGAATAGCGCCAGCGAAAATTTCCGATGCAGAGGCAGAGAGGCGGTTCACTAATACGCCTAACGGGCCGTCGTAGAGCGTGCCTGCTTCGCTGTCGCCGTAGAGCTGGATGCGGCCCTGGGCGTCGCGTACCTGTACGGTGGGGCCGCGATCGATAAACAAGCCGATCAATGAATTGGCTTCCTGCAGGGCACCACCGCCATTGTTGCGCAGATCAAGCACGATACCTTCTACGCCCTCTTCTTTAAGGCGTTCGACTTCTTTGGCAACATCGCGTGTGGTACTGCGGTACTCCTCTTCACCGGCTTGCCATGCATCGAAATCAACGTAGAACGTCGGCACGTTGATGACCCCCAGGCGGTGGGGTTCGCCATCACGCTCTACCTCGATGATTTCACTGCTGGCAGCTTGGTCTTCCAGGCTAACGGTGTCGCGGGTAATCTCGACGGTTTGCGAGCGGGTCATGTCGACCGCTTGAGCGGGTACCACATCCAAGCGAACCACTGAGCCTTTGGGACCGCGAATCAGATCGACGACATTGTCCAGGCGCATGCCCACAACGTTAACCATCTCGCCCTCTTCCTGGCCAACGGCAATAATGCGATCCGCGGGTTCGAGCACGCCTGCGCGCTCGGCTGGCCCGCCGGGCACCAAGCTTGCGACTTTAACGTACTCACCGTCTGATTGAAGCAGGGCGCCGATCCCTTCGAGAGATAGGCTCATCTGAATATCGAACGATTCGCCCTGGCGGGGCGAGAGGTAGCCGGTGTGTGGGTCGATACTGCCGGTAACCGCCGCCATTAGCACGCCGAAAACGTCTTCCGCTTCGGTCTGTTCTAGGCGGGTCAATTGGCCTTCGTAGCGCTGGCGCAGATTGGTTTCAATCTGTTCGCTGTCCTGGTCGGTTAAGGCAAGGGTTAAAGCGTCGTTTTTGAGCCGTTTGCGCCATAGCTCGTCGAGTTCGCTTTGCCGGGAGGCCCAGGGGGCATCTTCACGATCAATCTCTAAGCGTTCATTGCTTTCAAAGTTAAAATCAAGGCCTTCGTCGAGCTGAGTAAGTAGCGACTCAACGCGAGTGCGTTGACGTTCACTAAACGCGTTATACAGATTAAAAGCGTCGTCTAGATCGCCATTAAAAATGGCGTCTGCCATGCTGGTTTCTAGATGGCGATAGGCTTCGATATCACTGCGCAGTAGGTAAGCGCGCTGACCGTCAAGAATGTCCAAATAGCGTTGGAATGTGTCTTGCGACCATGCTTCGTCAAAATTTACGTCAGCATAGTGTCCGTAGCGGAGCGAGTCCGCAATTTCCACCGCCGCCTGGCGTTGTTCGTCGGTCGGCTCGAGTTGCGCCAAGGCGGCTGGGCTGGAAACGACCAGCATGACAGCCAGGGCGACCGAACGCGAAAGCGTTGCAAACAAGCTCATCAGTCAAGCTCTCCCGGATTTGTGTACACTCATTCTTCCCTAGACACGCAATGTGACCCATGAGTTGCGTAGGTCGAGGGAGTATTGTAGCAGGTCGCCTGCGCTATGAGACTCAATCATTACTGTTAAGAGGATTTCCATGTCCGAGACTTTCAACGCTGATCGTTTAACACGTCTCTGTGACTTTCTGCGTCAATCACCGACACCCTGGCATGCTGCAGGCAATATGGCCTCGCGATTGGAGCAAGCCGGTTTTCAGCGGCTGGAAGAAAAGGCGAATTGGCAGCTGACGCCGGGCAAGCGCTACTACGTTACCCGTAACGACTCAGCCATTATTGCGTTTCAATTACCTGAGTCTAGATTAACCGAATTGCGCATGATTGGTGCGCATACCGATAGCCCCGGCCTGCATTTAAAGCCCAATGCTACTCAGCGTTCTGCGGGTTGGCTGCAGTTAGGCGTACAGGTATACGGCGGTGTGCTGATGGCGCCTTGGTTTGACCGTGATCTAGGGTTAGCAGGGCGCGTACATGTGCGCCACGCTGATGGGCGCTTGGAAAGCGTACTCCTCAATGTCGACCGTGCTATTGCCACCATACCGAGTTTAGCGATCCACCTTGATCGAGACGTGAACAGCGGCCGCCCGATAAATCCGCAGACACAAATGGCGCCGGTATTGATGCAGAGTGAGGCAGCCACGTTAGCCGAATTGGTGGCACAGTGGCTAGAGCAGCAGCACGGTCTGAGTGCCGTAGAAGTGGTTGACTTTGAACTGGGTTTTTACGATGTACAGCCGCCATCGTTGGTGGGCGTCAAGCAGGAGCTAGTGGCTAGCGCTCGGTTGGATAATCTGCTTTCCTGCTTTATGGGGTTGGAAGCGCTATTAGACAGCGATGGTAGTCAAGGGGCACTGCTGGTGGCCAACGATCATGAGGAAGTGGGCAGTGCCAGCGCCAGCGGCGCTCAAGGTCCTTTCCTGGCGGATGTGCTAAAGCGCATTAATGGTCAGCTGGGAGGCAAGGGGGGTGAGAAGGGCAGTGATGAGTCACTGATTCAGCTGATTCAGTCGTCGCTGATGATCTCTTGCGATAACGCCCATGCGCTGCATCCCAATTTTCGCGACAAGCACGATGAGCGCCACGGCCCGGCGATTAATGGCGGCCCGGTGATCAAAGTGAATGCGAGCCAGCGCTACGCCACTAATAGCGTTACCGGCGCGCTGTTTCGTGATGTGTGTCGTGAAGCGGATGTCCCGGTGCAGTCGTTTGTGACCCGGGCAGATATGGGTTGCGGCAGCACGATTGGGCCGATTACCGCTACCGAGTTAGGCGTACCCACTATTGATGTTGGTGTCCCTCAGTGGGCGATGCACTCCATTCGAGAAACCGCGGGTACTAAAGATGTGGAGCACCTCACTCGCGCGCTGACGCAATTTTTAAACCGCACCACGTTGAGTTGATCGTATTGCGCCCACAGCCACAGCCGAGTTAAAGCAAAAAAGCCCGCTGACAGAATCAGCGGGCTTTTCAATAAGCTTTGGTGGCTACGCCCTGATTTGAACAGGGGACCCCATCATTATGAGTGATGTGCTCTAACCAGCTGAGCTACGTAGCCTTTCAACGGGGGCGAATGATACTGATAACACTGATTTTAGTCAATGTTTTATTGCTGAGAATGTTGGCGCGGCCGTTTATACGTTAAAACGAAAGTGCACTACGTCGCCATCTTTAACAATGTACTCTTTGCCTTCCAGGCGCCACTTGCCGGCATCTTTAGCGCCTTGCTCGCCACCCAGTGAAACAAAATCGTCATAAGCGACGACTTCGGCACGAATAAAGCCTTTCTGGAAGTCGGTGTGAATGACGCCTGCTGCTTCTGGGGCTGTTGCGCCTTCTTTCACTGTCCAGGCGCGAACTTCTTTAACACCAGCTGTGAAGTAGGTTTGCAGACCTAGCAGGGAGTAACCCGCACGAATCACGCGATCAAGGCCCGGCTCGTCCATGCCCATCTCGCTCAGGAACATGGAGCGCTCTTCATCGTCCAGCTCGGCGATTTCAGCTTCCAACTGATTGCACACGGGCACTACCAGCGCGCCTTCTTCGGCGGCAATCTCGTTAACGATATCCAGGTAAGGATTGTTCTCGAAACCGTCTTCGTTGACGTTGGCGATGTACATGGTCGGCTTCAGGGTTAAAAAGCCGAAGCTTTTCACCTGACGCTGCTCTTCTTCGCTCAAACCAAAACTGCGCAGCGGCAAGCCTTCCGCAACGTGGGGCTGAATACGGTCAAGAATCGCCTTGGTGGCAATGGCGTCTTTATCACCCCCTTTCACCGAACGAACCAAGCGTTGGCTAGCTTTTTCGACAGTATCCAGGTCGGCCAGCGCCAATTCTAAATTGATCGTTTCGATATCGGCACGAGGATCGACTTGATTTGCCACGTGGATAACATTGTCGTTATCGAAGCAGCGCACCACATGGGCAATCGCCTGGGTTTCACGGATGTTGGCCAGGAATTTATTGCCCAGCCCTTCGCCTTTGGAAGCCCCGGCGACTAGGCCTGCGATGTCGACGAACTCCATGGTGGTTGGCAGCACTTTTTGCGGCTTGACGATCTCGGCAAGCTTATCAAGGCGCGGATCCGGCATCGGAACGATACCGACGTTTGGCTCAATGGTGCAGAAAGGGAAGTTTTCTGCATCGATGCCTGACTTCGTCAGTGCATTAAATAGCGTGGACTTGCCGACGTTAGGCAGACCGACGATGCCGCAATTGAAACCCATAAAATGTTCCTGAAAATAAGATGGTAGGGCGTAAATATAATCGCCATTCTACGAGATGCACTAGCCGTCAGCTACCGGCGTCACTAGCCAGTTTTCGACAGCGTTTATTCTGACTTAAGGCTGTGTAACTGGTTCATCGCTTTGGCCCAGTCTCCCGCTAGCACTAATGGCAACGTGGTGATGCACTCATCGATGGCACGAGTGATCGCTTCTTGTTCGGCTTTGCCGGGCCGCCCTAGGACATAGTTAGTGACCTGGCGTGCCTCGCCAGGGTGGCCAATGCCGATACGTACCCGGTGAAACTGCTTTTGATCGCCTAGTGCGCTAATGATATCGCGTAGGCCATTATGGCCGCCGTGCCCACCGCCAGTTTTGTAGCGTGCCTGCCCTGGCGGAAGGTCAAGTTCGTCGTGGGCGACCAGTAAATTATCGGGGGTCAGTTTGAAAAATTGGCTTAAGGCTGCCACAGCGGCGCCACTGCGATTCATAAAGGTAGCGGGGTTGAGTAGGTGTAGCTCATGGTCGCCTAGGCGGACTTTGGCATAGTGGCCAAAAAACTTCTTTTCTGGGCGCAACTCTGCATGGGCGCTGCGCGCAATTGCATCGACCAACCAGAAGCCAGCGTTGTGGCGAGTGGCGTCATACTCTGCGCCGGGGTTACCTAATCCAATAATGGCCGTTACCTGGCTCATATTCCCACCTCATACCCATTTCTAGGAGAAATTTTTGACATCGCGCCAGCGCCAGCCCTAAAAAAAATCAAGCGCCGAGGCGCTTGATTCTAACATCATGTCAGCATCACGAGGGCCGTGCAGGCATGGCCCTCATTGGATGCTTAACGAGTACTTACTCGGCGCTGGAATCTTCTTCGCCTTCGCTTTCACCGTCTTCGTCTTCTTCGCTACGAACTTTCACTTTGGTGATGCTCAGTACTGCATTGTCGTGCTCTTCACCGTGGGACAGGTCAACAGAAGTGACGCCGGCCGGCAGAGTAAGGTCAGACAGGTGCAGCGTAGTGCCAAGCTCAACAGTAGCGATATCGACTTCAATGAAGTCAGGCAGGTCTTTCGGCAAGCAGCTGATCGAAATTTCATTGGCCAGTACGTGCAGTTCACCGCCTTGGTCTTTAATGCCTACACACACTTCTTCGCCTGTCACGTGCAGCGGCACGTTCATGGTGATTTCGTGGGTAGCATCAACGCGCAGGAAGTCGGCGTGAGTTAGCAACGGCTTGAACGGGTGACGCTGCAGGTCACGAACAACCACTTGCTCTTCTTTGCCTTCGATCATCAGTTTGATGACCGAGGAGAAGAAGGACTCGTCTTCAATCGCTTTGTAGAACGCGGTTTTTTCTACAGAGATAGACTGCGCGCCTTTTTCGCCACCGTATACAACGGCAGGTACTTGCTGGTTCGCACGACGCAGGCGGCGGCTCGCACCTTTCCCCAGGTCGTTACGAACGCTGGCTTTCAGGATAAAATCAGACATGGAATTGCCTCTTGGTTTAAGTAAGGAAGACGCCATCGACCGCGACCAGACGATGGCGTTTCCGTGGCCCCAAAAGGGGGCTATATCGTCAGGCGTTTAGTGGAACATCGCGCTGACAGATTCTTCGTTGCTGACCCGACGAATCGCTTCCGCGATAAGGCCGGCAACGCTCAACTGGCGAATTTTTCCGCTTCGACGAGCAACGTCAGAGAGCGGGATGGTGTCGGTCACCACCACTTCATCCAGTACGGAGTTGGTAATATTATCAACCGCTGGGCCGGATAAAATCGGGTGCGTTGCATAAGCCACGACGCGCTTGGCGCCATGATCTTTGAGCGCTTCACCGGCTTTACATAGCGTGCCTGCGGTATCGATCATATCGTCGACCACGACACAGGTACGGCCTTCAATCTCACCGATGATGTGCATCACCTGGGCTTGATTAGCCTGAGGGCGACGCTTATCAATAATGGCGAGATCGGCGTTCAGCTGTTTGGCGATGGCGCGTGCACGAACGACACCACCCACATCGGGGGAGACTACAACGAGGTCGCTATAATTCTGACGCTCGATGTCATCCAGCAAAATGGGTGAGCCGTAGACGTTGTCGACCGGGACATCAAAGAAACCCTGGATCTGATCAGCATGTAGATCCATGGTCATCACACGGTCAACGCCTGCCTTGACCATCATGTCGGCAACCACTTTGGCGGAAATAGGCACACGTGCGGAACGCACACGGCGATCCTGGCGTGCATAGCCAAAGTAGGGCAAAACAGCGGTGATACGAGTTGCCGAGGCGCGACGCAGTGCGTCGACCATCAGGATCAACTCCATCAGATTGTCGTTTGTCGGTGCACAGGTGGATTGCAGGATGAAGACATCCTTACCGCGCACGTTCTCATTGATCTCGACTGCAATTTCGCCGTCGCTGAATTGACCCACCGTAGCGTTACCCATACGGCTGTCTAAGCTCTCGGCAATTTTTTGAGCGAGTGCGGGATTAGCATTCCCGGCGAAAACCATCAATTTTGACACGCGCAGCCACCTTTGCAGTGTTGGGAATCAGGGGTAAAAACGCAGGCCATTGTTGGGTTGGCTGGGGTACCAGGATTCGAACCTGGGAATGCCGCTACCAAAAAGCGGTGCCTTACCACTTGGCGATACCCCAGCAATAACCTAACGCGCTGACCGGGCGCTTTTAACTGCCCAGAGCGGGGCTGTAATAGCCCAGAGCGGGACTATAAACTGCCCAGAGCGGGGTTATAAACAGCCCAGAGCATCATGTAGGGGAGAGGTGTTGAGCCCGCGTGCTACCCATGTCGGCCAACGTTGACCCGCTAATTGCGCGATTGCCTGTGCTGCTTGCTGCGTCTCAAAAGCAGCAAACAAACAAGCGCCCGTGCCGGTCAACCGACTAGATGCGTGCTGTGCGAGCCAATCAAGGGCTTCCGCAATTGGCGGATAGCGTTCCTTTACGACGGCTTCACAATCGTTGCGCCACTCCGGCGCTCCCCCCTGCAGTGCGCGCGCCATAGTAATGGGGCGGCTGTCACGTGTCAATTGCGGGTCTTGAAAGACGTCAAGTGTAGACACACTTATGCCGGGATGAATAATGGCGAACCAAGGGGTATCCAGCGTCACCGCGGTAAGCTGCTCGCCTACCCCTTCAGCCCAGGCACTATGGCCGTGCACAAAGACAGGCACGTCGGCCCCCAGCTGCAGGCCTAAGCGTGCCAATTCGTCTAACGACAGATGAAGCTGCCAGAGGTGATTGAGCCCCACTAGCGTGGTAGCCGCGTTGGAACTGCCGCCACCCAAGCCGCCGCCCATGGGCAGCTGTTTTTCAATAGAAAGGGTCGCCCCTAGTCGAGTGCCGCTGTGACGCTGCAATAAGCGTGCGGCACGCACAATCAGATTGTCATCGTGGTTTACGCCGCTGACCTCATGGGTTAGATGGATCTCTCCATCATCGCGGGCAGCCAGCGTAAGGTGATCATTAAGGTCAATAAATTGAAATAGCGTTTGCAGTGTGTGGTAGCCGTCTTCACGACGGCCCACTATATGCAGCATGCGGTTAAGCTTGGCCGGGGCGGGTAAAGTAAGTTGCGCGTTCATTTAAACGGTTTACTCGTCGCTGGCTTGCCACTGATTAACGACCAGCGTGATGCGTACATCGTCGTAGTTCATGATTAACCGGCGCGGCAGCCACATGCCTTCAAACTGTTCCCAGTCGCGGTAGTCAATTTCCCAACCGTCTTGTGTCAAGTGGCTGGGGAAGCCGAGTTCATCGGTTTCCATCTGATAGTTGTCATTTTCGCCGGGTAGGCCGCGTACCCAGTCAGGCATGGCGCTAACGGGCAGTGACCAGCCAAGCTGCTCTTCCATTAAGGCTTCCGGCGTTTCTGCTTCAAAGCGTCCGTCACTATTGGAGAGTGAGAAGCGACCTTCACGACCCTCAAGCACATTGCGTCCGCCACCAAACGGCCCGCTGATCAGCATACGGAAATAGTAAGGGGTCTGATTCCAGTCCAGGTTGGCGCTGGCGTTCTCTTGCGAGGTACGCAGGCCCGCTTTGCCCACCAGCGTCCAGGTGTCGAATGCCTCTACCTCTGCCTGCTGCCGCTCCCACTGGCCTGCTTGTCGGCCACTTTCATCTACCGGGCCTTGCGAAGCGCACCCAGCAAGGAGCAAGAGAGTAAGACCCACAACCCATAGCCGCGGGAAAGGAAGTGCAATGGGGGAGCGTAAAGGAAAGGACGTCAGTGTCGGCATAAACAGGCTCCATGTTAGGTGATGACGGCGCAAGAGTAGCATGATCGGTGCGCTGAATCGGTGGTATAGCGTTAGGGTATCGCCTGCGGTGTTAGTTCAGGATAGCGCTTAAGCAAATCGTCAATCTGCGGATGCAGGTTGGTTCGCTGCATAATCTGCTCAATCAGGCGGCGCGCCTCTTCTTCACGACCTAGTGCCTGCAAGACCTCGGCTAAATGGGCGGCGACCTCTTGATCGGGTAGCTGTGTATAGGCGCTTTCAAGCCAGGGAAGCGCTTCATCTGGCTGCCCAAGGCGGAAATAGACCCAACCCATACTGTCGAGTACGGCGGGGTTGTCCGGGTCGGCTTCGTAGGCGCGCTCAATCAGTTCAAACGCCTCTTGTAGGCGTCCAGGCAGATTGAGATCGGCCAGAGTGTAACCCAGCGCATTGAGCGCTTCGGCATTGTCAGGGTCGGTGCGCAGCACTTGACGTAAATCAGCCTCCATTCCCGCAATGTCGCCAGCTTCCCAGCGGCGCATAGCGCGCATATAAAGCAGTGAAGCATCATCCGGTGTGCGGGTGATTTCACGGTCTAAAAGCGCATTGGCCTCTTCGGTCTGATTGGTTTCGTCCAATAACTGAACTTCGAGCATTACCAGCTCGGTAAAGTAGCTGTCAAAACGCATCCGTTCAATGCGCAGAAAGGCACGGGCATCAAGCAGACGGTCTTCTTCAATCAGCATTTGCGCCGCAGCCGCGCGAGCGGGCACAAATTCATCCCCCTCGCTGACTTGACGGTAATAAAGTAGGGCGTTGTCGGTATCGCCTTGGGTCTGGGTAATCGCCCCGAGCAGGTAATAGGCTAGATTCGGCACCTCTGGCTGGCCAATCAGCGGCTGTAGCAGGCGTTGGGCGGGTTCGGGGTGCCCCTCTTCCAGATACAGCTGTGCCAGCGATAAGCGCAGGTCCTGGTTGCCGCCATGTCTCTCCAGCAGGGCATTAGTTTGCGTCTCGGCCGCACTGATGTTGTTGAGGCGAATTTCGGCCTGGGCCAGTAGCAAAATAAATCGCACATCGTCAGGGGCGAGTTCCAAGCCCTGCTGTGCCGCCTGCTGAGCAGCCGAGTAGTCTTCCGTCTCTAGCGCAAGGCGTGCTCTTACCAACCATAACGCCGCTGATTCAGGATCCAGCAGCGCGACTTGATCAAGCCGCCGCTGGGCAACGGCGGTGTCGCCAAGGGCGGCTTCAATCAGTGCTGTGCCGAGCAGTACATCGCTGTGATGTTCTAATTGGTCAGCGTTGGGCTGGGCTAGGTGCGCGCGCAACTGCTGAGCAATTAAGGTAAGTGGCGCTTCTTCCGCCACCGCAATTTCTGCAAAGGCAGTCAAATCGCCATGGCCGCCCGCTTCGACAATATCAATACGCTGCTCAAGGCTGTCGAGCCAATCACCGCGCTGTAATGAAAAAGCCGCCAATAAGCGATTAGGTGCTTCTGCCTGTGGGGCCAGCTCACGCCAACGTAGCGCAGAAGCCTCTATTAAAGAGGCTTCATTACCAAAGCGGGCGGCGAACGTTGCGCGCTCGGCAAGCGCTGGCTCGCGATAGCGCTGCGCCGCTTCAAGATACCCCTGGCTTGCCGAGCGGTAATCGCCTCGCTGGCCAGCCAGTTCCGCCCCCAGCAGCGTGCTAAGCCCTGCGGCATCCAACCCTCGCGTTATAGGCGGGGCATCGCGCATTGGATCATCGGCCCATGTGCCCAGCGGGCCATCCTGCTGGCTGGGTGTCGATTGGCAGCCGCCCAAGAGTAACGCCGCGGCGGCCACTGGTAGCAGCGACAAACGCCGTACAGCAGCGCTTGGAAAAGCAAAGCGCAACAATGAAAAGCTCAGAACAGTAGAGCCAAGAAGTGTAGAGCGAGGTCGCATGCGTCTCTCGATTAAGTGGCCGAATGCTCAGCATAGCGGCTTGCCTGCCTGCGGCAAAGTGGTGTGGGCCAGATGATAGCCTGCTGTGATAGAATGTTCCTCCTTGAAAAAGTGGTCAGCAATCTTTATGCCTATTTTATAGGCAGCGCTTGAACCACGCCAAAGACTTGTTTGAGCAAGCCCTAATTGACGGTGCGGCCGCTTTAAGACCGGCGGTCGGCGAAAGTCCGACACACTAGCGAAGACGCATAACGCATGACGCTTCTTGCCCTGGGAATAAATCATCGTACCGCCAGCGTGGCCGTGCGTGAGCAGGTGGCTTTTTCGCCCGCGCAGCTTGACTCTGCGCTGGCTGAATTGCGCAATCTGCCACAAATCAGTGAAGCGGCGGTGCTATCGACCTGCAACCGCACGGAGCTTTACTGCGTCACGGATGCAGCTGGCGAGCAGGCGGTACTCAATTGGCTCGGACGCTTTCATAACTTACGCGTCGATGAGCTGACCCGCTGTGCCTATCACTATCTAGACAACGATGCGGCGCGCCATTTAATGCGCGTAGCGGTTGGCCTGGATTCCATGGTGCTGGGCGAACCGCAGATTCTGGGCCAGTTGAAAGATGCCTATCAACAGGCGCGTGAGTCAAAAGGGTTGGGCGGTGAGCTTGAACGCCTGTTCCAGCACACCTTTGCGGTGGCCAAACAGGTACGTACCGAAACCGGTATTGGCAAAAACCCTGTCTCAGTGGCCTACGCGGCGGTCAGTATGGCCAGCCGCATTTTTGATGATTTTAGCCGTTCACGCGCGCTACTCATTGGCGCTGGTGAAACCATCGAGCTGGTCGCTCGGCATTTACACGAAGCCGGTGTTCGCCAGCTTACTGTCGCCAACCGCACCCGCGAACGTGCCGAGCTCGTGGCAGGGCCCTTGGGGGGGACGGCGATTACCCTGCAAGAAATTCCCGACGCCCTTGAACATGCCGATATCGTCATCTCTTCCACCGCGGCCCCGCTGCCTATTCTCGGTAAAGGAATGGTCGAGCGAGCACTCAAAAAGCGTCGCCATCGGCCGGTATTTATGGTCGATATCGCCGTGCCGCGTGATATCGAACCCGAAGTGGGCGAGTTGGCCGATGTATTCCTCTATACCGTCGACGATCTGGAAGAGGTGATTCAAGAGAATCGCCGTCATCGCCAGGTGGCTGCAGATCAAGCAGAATCGCTGATTGAGCACGGGGTGGGCAGTTGGCAGCATGCACGACGTATTCGCAACGGTGGTGAATTAATCCGTGATTATCGCCAGCATGGCGAAGCGCTGCGCGATCTTTCACGCGATCAAGCGTTAGAGCGGCTGGCGCGCGGTGAAGACCCTGCTAAAGTCATTGAGCGCTTGGCGCATCAGTTGACTAACCGCCTGCTGCACCAGCCGACTCAAGCCATACGTGATGCCGCCTCAGAGGAGCATCATGACTTGCTGAATGCCGCGCCGCGCCTACTGTTGCCTACTAAACCAGCCTTTGAAACCACGCCTGCGCCCCCGGTTAAACGCCAGAAGGATGATACGCCCGCATGAAAGAGACTTTGCGCCAACGCTTAGACAGCTTTACAGAACGTTTTGAAGAGCTGGCGATGCTGCTGTCTGATCCGGAAGTGATCAATAACCAGCAGCGCTTTCGCGACTACTCACGAGAATACTCCGAGTTAGAGGAGCTTGTAGCCGCGTGGCAGCGCTATCGTGACATCGAAACCAATATGCATGAAGCCGAGCAGCTTAGCCGCGACAGCGACGCTGACATGCGCGAATTGGCGGAGATGGAACTGAGCGAAGGGCGTGAGCGGTTAGAAGAATTAGATATCGAGCTTAAGCGTCTTCTGGTGCCGAAAGACCCTGACGATGGGCGAGGGGTGTTTTTAGAAGTACGCGCAGGAACCGGCGGCGACGAGGCTGCTATCTTTGCCGGTGATCTGTTCCGCATGTATTCGCGTTATGCGGAAAAGCGCGGCTGGCGGGTCGAAATCGTCAGCGCCAGCCACGGTGAGCAGGGCGGTTACAAAGAGATCATCTCCCGGGTGAAGGGCGATGGTGTTTACGCCCAGCTAAAATTTGAATCCGGCGCCCACCGGGTTCAGCGCGTACCAGCGACCGAATCACAGGGCCGCATTCACACATCTGCCTGCACCGTCGCGGTTATGCCTGAAGTCGATGACGTGGGTGATATTGATATCAATCCGGCCGATTTGCGCGTGGATACCTACCGTTCCAGCGGTGCTGGTGGTCAGCACGTTAACACCACCGATTCCGCCATCCGCATTACTCACCTACCAACCGGCGTGGTAGTGGAATGCCAGGAAGAGCGCAGCCAGCATAAAAACCGTGCCAAAGCGATGTCGCTGCTGGCAGCCAAGCTCAAACGCAATGCGGTAGATTCCCAGCGTCAGGAGCAGGCCGATGCCCGCCGCTCGCTGGTAGGCTCGGGGGATCGCAGCGAACGCATCCGCACCTACAACTTTCCGCAAGGTCGCATCACCGATCACCGCATTAACCTGACCCTGTATAAACTGAATGAAGTGGTCAGTGGTGAGCAGTTGGACGATGTGATTAATCCGCTGATTCACGAGTATCAAGCGGAACAGCTTTCAGCCCTTCAGGACGTCTAATGTCGCTTGATGCGCTGTTGAAACAGGCGGCACAACGGTTACAGGCGGCGGGGTCTACCTCGCCGCGTGTGGATGCTGAAGTGCTGATGTGCCATGTGCTTGAGCGGGACCGTACCTGGCTTTACACCTGGGGCGATAAAATGTGTTCCTCCCAGGAGCATTCGCGCTTCGATGCACTCATTGACGCACGTGCCCAGGGCACGCCAGTGGCCTACCTGACCGGCGAGCGTGAATTTTGGGGGCTGCGTTTAGCGACCTCGCCCAACACGTTAATTCCTCGTCCCGATACTGAAACGTTAGTCGAGCTTGCCCTTAGTCGAGTGACACTGCCCACTGGCCGTCTGCTTGACCTTGGAACCGGTACTGGCGCCATTGCGCTGGCGTTTGCCAGTGAACAGCCCGACTGGCAAGTGCTAGGCGTCGATGTGCGCGATGAGGCGGTCGAGCTGGCAGCAAGAAATGCGCAATACTTGGGTATTACCAACGCCCATTTTTTGCAGAGTGATTGGTTTGGCGCGCTGGAAAGCTATGCTGAGGCCGAAACGCTTTTCAATCTTATCGTTAGTAACCCGCCATATATTGCTGCCGATGACCCTCACCTTGCCGAAGGCGATGTGCGTTTTGAGCCTCGCTCAGCGCTGGTTGCAAACGCTGATGGCATGGCGGATTTGTTGCACTTGGTGCAGTCCGCTCGGCACTTTTTAACAGCGTCCGGCTGGCTGCTTCTTGAACACGGTTATACACAGGCGGAAAAGGTACGCATGGCACTGAGCAGTGCTGGCTATCAGAACGTTGAAAGTGTTCGTGACCTGGGAGGGCATGAACGGGTTACCCTAGGGCGCCTAATAACAGCCACTTAAACTCAACGAATTCAAACGACAGCGCTAACATCAACAACTGCTGCTGCAAATCCTCAAGCGCTGATGTTGAGAGGCTATTTTAATAACTAACTGGTTGATTAGAATTTGTATATAAATGGTCTGCTCACTCAGCGCCATTTAGTACAACCTTTAGCAAGGGGCTCGCATGAAGGGCTTTGGCATTAAGGACTCTGGCATGAAACCTAAAAATAGAACGCTGGACCGTATCGATCTTAAAATCCTGCATTGCTTGCAGGACAATGCGCGTATTTCGTATGTTGATTTGGCCTCGGAAGTAGGGTTATCCACAACCCCTTGTCTTGAGCGCGTTAAACGCTTGGAGAAAGCTGGCATTATCCGTGGCTATCAGGCAATTCTCGATCCGCGTGCCTTAAAGGCCAATTTATTAGTCTTTGTCGAAATCAGTTTAGAAACACAATCGCCCGCCGTATTTGATGAATTCCGCCGCGCGGTCGAGAAACTACCCCAGATTCAAGAGTGTCATCTTGTGTCAGGGCAGTTTGACTACATTTTAAAGTGCCGTATTCCCGAAATGTCGGCCTATCGCCAACTGTTGGGCGATGTGGTGTTAACGCTTCCTGGGGTGAAAGAGTCAAAAAGTTATGTGGTGATGGAAGAGGTGAAAGAGAGCTTCAATTTGCACATCCCCGCCTTCGAGGAATTTGAGGATAAATAAGCCGATGATGGATGATCAGGCACTGCTGCGCTATAGCCGTCAAATCATGCTGCCCGAAGTGGATATCGAGGGCCAGGAGCGCCTGCTATCTGCTCACGCCGTGATTATTGGGGCAGGCGGCTTGGGCTCGCCAGCGGCGCTTTATTTAGCGGCTGCTGGGGTAGGGCGGATCACCATCGCAGATGCCGATCACGTCGAACTTTCTAATCTTCAACGCCAAATTGCCCATCAGCAGGCAAGCGTAGGAGTCAATAAAGCCCAATCCGCCCAGGCCAGCATGCAAGCGCTGAATCCGTACGGTGACATTGTGGCGATAGACCAGCATGTAGAAGGCGCAGCGCTTGAGCACTTAGTGGCTTCAGCGGACGTGGTGCTGGACTGTACCGACCGTTTTTCAAGCCGTTATGCAGTCAATGCGGCGTCACAAAAGGCCGGAGTTCCATTGATTTCCGGCGCAGCCATTCGTTTTTCAGGCCAGCTGGCCGTCTTTGACCCTCGCAATGCCGAGTGCCCTTGCTACGCTTGCTTATATCCACCCGATGACAGTGGTGACGAAGCTCTTAGTTGCGCAGAGAGTGGGGTCATGGCGCCACTGGTAGGCTTGATCGGCAGCTTTCAAGCGGTTGAAGCCTTCAAACTACTAAGCGGCGCAGGCACTGCTCACCAGGGGCTGTCCATTTTTGACGGTTTAAGCGGCCAATGGCGGCATTTTCAAGTTCGTCGTGATCCCGCTTGTAGCGTATGTGCCCAGTACCGTTAGGCATGCAGATAACAACAAGGCTCCTATCACCCGTTTACGCTTCAGTTTGATCGTGCTGGGCAGCTTGGCTCTTAGTAGCGGCAGGTTTGTCGGTAGTTGATTTTTTAGGGGGGGCACCGTCAGTACTGCTCAGAGGTGATGACTTTTTTGCACTGACTGAATTATCATTAAAAGTACTTTGATTAAAAGTACTTTGTAATATCTCGTTGTCAGGGTTCATATCGATAGTGCCGTGAAAAGCGCTACCATCTTCCAATACTAGGCAAGGGGCGATAATGGTGCCTGAAACATGCGCGCCTTTATGGATTGTTGCTCGGTGGAGTACCACGAGATTCCCTTTTACTTCGCCTGACACATGCAAGGTGTGGGCAAAAATATCACCTTTAATATAGCCATTGGCGCCCAGCGTCACAGTGTGCTGTTTGCAGGTAATGATGCCGCTGACACGTCCTTCTACTGTCAAATCTTCGTCACTATTAATATCGCCTTCCACTTGAGTGTTGCTACCGATGACAGAGAGGCTTGAGCGCGCATTATTGACTGGTGAGTGCTGAGGCGATGAATGTGGCTTCGCGATCAGCGTCGCAGATTTATTCTCTGATGAGGCATTCTTAGCTTTATTAAACATCGGTTGACTCCTGTTAAATTGTCGGCAGAGCGCCTTATGGGCGCACGTTAATCTAAAAAAATTTCCATCTAGCACTTTAATCTGCTTGTTCACTTAACAAAGCCTAGAGTTAAGCCAAGTGAGGGTGCCTATTCGCGCTGCCGATATCTCATTAGAGCGCGTATAACGTTAACTGGGATAACCACATTTGAGGCGACAGGATAGCGGTATGGGTATTCAAGCATGGTTTATTATTCTAGGCGTGGGTGCCATGATGCTGATTGTATTGGATGGCAAACGTGGTAAGAGTACGCAGCGTATAGCTGGTTTACCTGATCGCCTGCAACATCTATCTACTGTCAGTGCTTCCCCTTCTCGTAGCGAACCTCTTGAAGAGGTTCCGCCATTGGTAACAGCTGACGCTACCGGGGTAGAGGCCGCCTTAGCGCCTCCCCTTCACGGAAGTCGAATTGGAGCGGCGACGCGTATTGCAGGCAAAGTAATCGCCGACGAGCCAGTACACATTAAAGGGCACGTAACGGGAACGGTCATTGCGCCTAATCACACGGTGTCGGTGACGGCCACCGGCTATGTAACGTCTTATGTGGAAGGCAGTGGTGTCGAGATTGATGGTCACGTGGTGGGGACACTGAAAGCCAATACGAAAGCCACACTGCTAGCACGTGCACACATCCAAGGTGTGATCGAAGCACCTCGATTAGCGTGTATGCCGGGCGCTTGGCTACAAGTGGAAGTCGCTGAACAAGACCGTCGAAATCGGCCGAAAGTTGCTATGGTGTCTTAAAGGCAACCATCGCTCCCTTTCATGCTGCGTATTATACAAACGTCTAAAATCACTCCAGATCGTTTTAGTTGTCTTGAGCTTCGCCGATACCTAATTGAATGACTTATAAATGAAAAAGGGATCACCGGATGAAGCACCTCTCTATTAAATGGAGTCTGACTGCCGCGTTAGCCTTGCTGGTGCTGATGATTGGGTTGATCAGCGGGCTTGGGTTCTATGCGAATCACAACAGCTCTCAAGCACTTGAGGAACTGACAGCCACCAACGTAAGACTCACCAACTTAGCCAACCGCACACAAGTGCACTCATTAAGAGCGCAAACCTTCTTAGACCGCTCGGCGAGTTTTAGCACGCAAGGCAACCCCGAAAAAGGGCAGGAAAGCCTTGCCATGGCGGTAGAGGCAGTCGCTGAAGCAGAGGCACGTTTTAATGAGTTTCGTGCTGTGCCAATCAACCCTGAAGGCACTTTGGCACCACATCGTGATGCCATTATCAGCGCTTATGAAGCCTTTGTGACAGAGGGTATTTCCCCATTGCTTGAGGCCGCTCCTTTTCAAATTCAGCGCCGCCAAGAAGAACTGGGAGCTTTAAGCGCTGAGCTTGATGCGGCTATGAGTGGATTTATTGCCTATACCGAAGGACGCGGCGCTAGTGTTCTTCAACAGGTGAACCACTTAGCCACTGTTATTGGTGTCATTGCCATTACCCTGCTAGTAATTTCACTCCTGGCGGCGGTGGTGATTAGGTGGGCAATGATGCGTAGCGTTGTAAGGCCACTACGCGACGCTAGTGCGCATTTTGCTCGGATTGCCGATGGCGATTTAACGGGGCACATAGAGGACCGTGGCCGCAATGAAATTGGCCAGCTGTTCAGTGGGTTAGCGGCTATGCAGGAGAAGTTAAAACAGCTGGTAATAGCATTACGAGGCAGCAGCGAGCGTGTCTTCAGTGGTGCGGGTGATATTTCGGCGGGAAGCCAGGATCTCTCTTCACGAACAGAACAGCAGGCTTCAGCTCTTCAGCAAACCGCTTCCAGCATGGAAGAGATGTCGACGACGGTGAGTAAAAATGCTGAAACGGCCCAAGAGGCGGATAAGCTGTCGGTGACGGCATCACAATCTGCGGAGTCAGGTGGTGAAGAAGTAGAACGCACAGTGCAACTAATGCGTGAGATTGCTGCTAGCGCGAGCCAAGTCAACGATATTATCGGCGTGATTGATTCAATTGCCTTCCAAACTAACATCTTGGCACTTAATGCCTCAGTTGAGGCGGCTCGTGCTGGGGAGCAAGGCCGTGGCTTTGCCGTGGTGGCCAGCGAGGTGCGTTCATTAGCAACTCGCAGTGCAGACTCGGCAAAAGAGATACGTAGCTTGATTGAGCAAACCACCACGAAAATTAACGGTGGCGCCGAACAAGCGGAGCGCAGTGGGCAGACTATTCATCAAACAGTGGATGCAATTCGTCAAGTCACCGCATTGATGGGTGAAATTTCGACCGCGACGCGAGAGCAGAATAGTGGCATTGAACAGATCAACGCAGCACTTACTGAAATGGACTCTGGGACCCAGCAAAATGCTGCTCTCGTTCAACAAACCAGCTCCGCCGCAAGCTCTTTAGAGGGACAGGCCCGCGAACTAGCCGATTTGATGGCTACTTTCCGAATTGATGAGAGTGCCAGTAGCAATGGTGCGCTAATTCACCATCATGTTACGCAAGAGCAGGACACTAATCAGCACATTGAAGCAGCGCCACGCCAGCAAACAACGCAAAGCAAAAAGGCCACCGCTGATGAATGGGATGAATTCTAGGTCTTGGTTTAAGTAAAAGCCGCCGACAGTGAACGTTCACTGTCGGCGGCTTTTTTGTTTAGAAGCTTGTCAGGTTTTATGCGCGGGCTGAAACGCGTAGACGGACATAATCGGCTGTCCAGTTTCCTTGCTCATCCCGTAGGCTGTGGCCTAAAAGCGTTAAGGTATTTTCCAGCACGGCCTCTCGCACGTCTTCATCAAGCCCATGTAAAAACGGGCTGGCAAACGTTTCAAGCCATCCAATCATGCCCGTAGGCAAAGGAGTGGGGCGAGGAATCAGCTCAATGCTTTCTACTTTGAAGCCTACTGTTTCCAGTATGCGGCCGTACTCATGTGTGGTAGGAAAGTACCAGGGATGGCGCCCGCGCGCGCTAATGCCCCGAAACTGCAGGGCGGCAATCAGCGCGGTGCAGATGGCGGCTACGTTGCCATGGCCACCAAACTCGGCCACAAACCGACCCCCAGGCTTCAACGCCCGCTTAACCCCTGCCAAAACAGCCTGGGGATCAAGCATCCAGTGCAGCGCCGCGTTGCTAAACACTGCGTCAAATTCGTGATCAAAGGGCAACTGATGACCATCGACCACGCGTGCGGTAATGCCACGCTGTCGTGCTGCTTCCACCATCTCTTCTGAAGCATCAATCCCTAGTACATCAGCCCCTAATTGCACTAAGCGCTCTGTCAACGCGCCATCGCCACAGCCAAGATCCAAGATGCGTTCACCAGGTTGAGGCGCTAACAGTTTGACGACTTCGCTGCCTAGTTTAGGTACAAAATTAGCATTCTGGGCGTAGCCATTGGCGTTCCACTCTTGCCTGGGTGCGTTTGGAGAAATATTGGTCATGTCGGCTTCCTGGCGTCGTTGTTATTCCATCAAGGGGCAATCATATAATGGTAGCCAGCATAGTATAGCTTGCTGTTGCTTAACTTATTAGATAGATAACGAAAATCTAAAGCAATTACATCACGACATTTCTGTTTATTTAAAAATATGATCTATTTGAGTAATGTTACGTAGCGTTCTATCAATAACAGCGACGAAATTGTTACGACAATAAAGTGCAAAAAAGCGAGAAAACCGTATTAATGAACTCATCAATGCCGAGTTACAGTATTGCTTCTCCCGTCGGACTTATTGCCGATACTCACGGGTTGTTGCGTGATGAAGCACTTGTTCTGCTGCAGGGGTGCGAGCTAATTCTGCACTTGGGAGACGTAGGCAACAAAGAAGAGGATAAAGCGATCTTGGAACACCTGGAAACTCTGGCGCCGGTTCACTGCGTGCAGGGCAATATCGACACGGCAGCATGGGCGGGGAGCTTGCCGCTGCATCAGGACATCATGGTAAATGACCATCATCTGCACCTTGTTCATCGTTTAGCGGATTTTGACCCATCGACTCCTTGCGATGCCGTTCTGCACGGGCATTCTCACAAACCTCGCAACGAAACCCAGTCAGGAAAGTTGCTCTTTAATCCAGGTGCGGCGGGAAAGCGTCGTTTTAAGCTTCCCATTACGTTAGGCAAATTATGGATTGATCAACGCGGTATACGCGGGGCGATAATACATTTGTTGTGATTTATTCTGTCGCGTTGCTCTCCAGCGATTGCCATTGGCTTCAAGAAGCGGCCGGTAAAAGGCAAGACCAAGGCTCTCCTGCTACGCTTTTCCTTGATGGGTTGCCTTATGGGCCATGTCATGGAGCAGAAGGGGAGTGTTCGGTGAGCGCCAAGGAACAGTCTGCAACAAAGGGGACACGACTTATTACGCCTGTCGCGTCGTTACAGGTCATGACGCTCAATGTGCACAAGGGATTCAATGTATTTAATCGACGTCATATTCTGCCGGAGCTGCGTGAGGCGGTAACGACCCTATCCGCAGACTTGGTCTTTCTCCAGGAAGTGATAGGCGAGCACCAAAAACATGCGGTTCGCTTTCATGACTGGCCCAGCGTGCCCCAGTACGAATACCTCGCTGACACGTTATGGCCAGATTTTGCCTATGGTCGTAACGCTGTTTACCCTCATGGCGATCATGGCAACGCGCTGTTATCCCACTACCCGATACTGCAGTACGACAATAAGGATGTCTCCATTCGGGACACCGAAAAACGTGGCCTGCTCCATTGCCAACTGGATGTGCCCGGCCACAGTGGGGTGCATGCCGTTTGCGTTCATCTCGGGTTACGGCAGGGACATCGCCTAGCGCAAATGAAGCTACTGTGTGAACTGCTCGACACCTTGCCGGATGACGAGCCGGTTATTGTCGCGGGAGACTTCAATGACTGGCGGCGTCAGGCAGACCATGTGCTGACGGAATGTGGGCTGTTTGAAGCATTCGTGCACCATTATGGTCACCCAGCGAAGTCGTTTCCGGCGCGCTGGCCGCTATTGTGCCTTGATCGTATCTATGTGCGTAACGTTTCAGTGCGTAATCCCCGCGCATTGTCTCGAAAACCCTGGACTCACCTGTCTGATCACGTACCACTCATTGCCGAGATATGCTTGTGAATTTCCAATGGACGGAGAGTAACGAAGCTGAATTGCTAATCAATGGAAGTCAGTATTTTAATAGCGTATTTGACTGCATTCGTTCGGCTCGCGAAGAAGTATTAATTGAAACCTTCATCATTTTCAATGATGAAGTAGGACAGGAGCTTAAGGAGGCTCTACTTGACGCTGCCGCTAGGCAGGTACGTATTGACGTCACCGTAGACGGCTATGGGACAGCGGATCTGGACAACGACTACATAACAGAGCTGATAGACGCTGGCATTCACCTGCATGTTTATGACCCCAAACCGCGCTTGTTCGGTATGCGTACTAACCTGTTTCGCCGTCTTCACCGAAAGATCGTCGTGGTGGATGGCGATGTGGCTTTTATCGGTGGTATCAACTTCGGCGCCGATCACCTACCCGACAAATATGTCATGGGCAAGCAAGATTATGGCTTGCGAGTGCGGGGCCCGATTGTAATGGACATTCGTGATGCTGCTGGAGCGCTACTGGTAGAGCATCAAGCGGTACAGGGGCTGCCGCAGATTCGGGCATTGCCTTCCCCCGCTGGCAGCGCCGCTATACGTCTGGCTATTCGTGATAACAGCCTTCACCGTAATGATATCGAAGAGCATTATCTCCAGGCTTTTCGTTCGGCAAAGTCACATCTAGTCATTGCTAATGCCTACTTCTTTCCCAGTTATCGTCTTTTTCATGAATTGCGAAACGCGGCGCGACGGGGCGTTAACGTCACGCTGATCTTGCAGGGTCGTCCCGATATGCCCTGGGCTAGAATGTTTTCCAGCTCGCTTTACAGCTATATGTTGCAGCAGGGCATTAGCATTTTCGAGTATACCGAGCACCCTTTACACGGAAAGATCGCGATTGTTGATCATGAATGGTCAACGGTGGGGTCAAGCAATCTCGATCCACTCAGCCTGTCACTGAACCTGGAAGCCAATTTGTTCGTTTGCGACGCTGGGCTCAACCAACAGATCCATAAACACCTATCTGAGCTTATCGAGAGCAATTGTAAAAGGATAACAACCGAAGTCGCGGAAAAAGGCCGCTGGTGGCGGGCGCCGCTTATGTTCGTGAGTTTTCATTTCCTGCGTCATTTTCCCAGGCGAATGGGATGGTTACCCGCTCATGTGGCTCGGATGGAAACGTTGGCGCCCAGGTCTCGGAAGCACAAACACAAGCGTGCAGAGGAGTGAGCCGGATGCAGCCAAACAGCAAAAAAGCGAGCGCTAAACTGCGCAATGCCTGGGGGCGTTGGCTGAAGCATGGCGTTACTTTGCTTCTCTTTATGGTGGTCGCGATCTTATTATTTTCACTAGTCCGGAACATGGACTGGCAGGCTGTCATCGAAACGCTGCGCGGCTATAGTCCCGCCCTGGTCATGATGGGGCTTGGTATTACTGCCGCAAGCTTTGCCGTCTTCAGTAGTTATGATCTGCTGGGCAAGTTTTATACCGGCCATGAGCTGCCGATCAAGGAGGTGCTGCCGTTAGCCTTCGTATGCTACGCCTTTAACCTCAACCTGGGCGCCTGGGTTGGCGGCATTGCCTTGCGCTATCGGCTATACACAAAGTTTGGCCTGAACGTGGCGACCGTGACGCGTGTGCTGAGTGTGAGCTTAACCACCAATTGGCTGGGCTATATGCTGCTTGCCGGAACGCTATTTACGCTTAGGCTGATTGAGTTGCCTGCGCACTGGCAAGTTGGCACGCTAGGGTTGCAGTTTATTGGGGCGGGTTTATTGCTTGTTTGCCTTTTCTATCTGTCAGCGTGTCGTTATTCACGGCGACGCACCTGGCAATGGCGGGGTCATGAAATCGTTCTCCCTTCGCTACGACTAGCTCTGCTCCAAATGTTGTTAGGCGCAGCTAATTGGTCCTTGATGGCCGCGCTTGTCTACCTACTGCTACCCCAGGGCGTTTTCTATCCTACTATTCTCGGTATTCTTCTTGTCAGCAGTATTGCGGGGGTGGTGACCCATATTCCCGCAGGCCTGGGTGTGCTTGAAGCTGTGTTCATCGCTTTGTTGCAACATCAAGTGTCCACGAGCGAGATTATCGCTGCTTTGATCGGCTATCGCGCGCTCTATTTTTTGTTCCCGCTGGGGCTGGCGTGCATGGTGTATCTACTGCTGGAGCGCTGGAGCAAGAAACAACAAAGAGAATCAGAGCCACGGCACTAAAAAGAGGGCACTTAAAAGGCAGCCATGGTGCAACCATCGGCAGAAGAGCGATTGGCATTCGATGCTGGCAAAAACTGGTGAGGTTTTGGCATAGCCGATAGGATAAGGGAGTTATGCTAGGTGGTTCTAGCGCTTACTAGCGACAGCCAATATGCCAAGACGAGGTACCATGAACGACGTTATTGAGTTACTTAAATCCCACCGTTCGATCCGTAAATTCAGCGACCGCCAGATCCCACGGGAATTGCTCATTGAGCTTATCAAGGCCGGGCAGGGCGCTGCTACGTCCAGCCATGTTCAGGCATATACCGTTATCCATGTTAAAAATCAGGCTAATCGCGAACAGATTGCGGAACTGGCGGGAGGTCAAGGATACATTGCGACCTGTGCCGACTTTTTAGTGTTTTGCGCCGATATGAAACGGCCTACTGAGGCATCTGAGAAGACGGGTGCGAACGTAGTGCGCGGCATGACTGAACAACTGTTAGTAGCGACGGTAGATACGGCGCTGATGGCGCAAAACGTTGCAGTGGCAGCTGAGTCTGAAGGGTTGGGTATCTGCTATATCGGCGGCATACGTAATAATCCCCAAGCAATTAGTGATCTATTACGCCTACCTGAGCATGTTTATCCCGTGTTTGGTATGTGTCTTGGCTACCCGGATCATGATCCTGAAGTAAAACCGCGCCTACCAGTGGAAGCGGTTCTAAAAGAAGACTACTACACTGAAGACGGTGAGCAGGTGAAACGTTTTGATGCCACTATGCAGGCTTACTATCAAGCGCGTAGCAGCAGTAATAAAAATACCGATTGGTCGCATAATCTCAAGCCACTTTTCGATACCAAGCTGCGCCCGCATATGCGTGACTTCTTGATCAAGCGTGGCTTTGAAATGAAATAGCTTTGAAATGAACAGTATTGCAATGAATAAATAGGCGCAGCACTTTTTATTAGGATTTAGGAGAAGAGAAAGCTCAACAGTTTATTTGATGATCTCTTTTCCTCGTTTTCAGGAGCTCTACCGCATGCGCGTATTTGCTAACCCCGTCGGCTCCGGCTCTCTTTGGTTCGACAATCTTACGACGGCTGACGGTGTCCCCGTCGCCTATGATCCCCAGGCCCGGGCTTTTGTGCCTATGCCGCCATTTTGTATTAATCGAGACATCATCGGTTGTAATTGGATAGCGCCCGAACAGGGCGCTTTTTGCCGCTCTTGTGCGATGACTGCGCTGGCGCCCGACCCCAGCCTTCCTAACGCGATTCCGAACTGGGCTCAAACCGAAGCGGCGAAGCGCTGGGTGCTGGATAACCTGGGCCGCTGGCACTGGTTCCGCCCCGAAGACCCAGGCGCGCCGCCGATTTTTCATCTTCTAGCGGAAGGCAAAAAGCCCGTGCCCATGGGGCACATTGAAGGTGTCGTCACCATCAGCGTGGCCGAGGTAGATCCTGTACTGGTGACAACACGGCGTGAGGCGTTAGAAGAGCCTTACCGCACTATGATTGGCCACATGCGCCATGAAATATCGCATATGCTTTGGTGGCGGCTTAGCTTGCGCGAAGATTTTCTTGCTGCTTTCCGGGAAATGTTTGGTGACGAGCGCCAGGATTACACCGCCGCGCTCCAACGCCACTATCAAAACGGACCGCCCCCTGATTGGAAAGAGCGTTATTTAACCACTTACGCATCTGCACACCCCCATGAGGATTGGGCCGAGACGGCCGCGCACTTGCTGCATTTAACCGATATCGCCGATAGCTTTGCAGCATCCAATCTCTCTTCACCAGAGCTGCCCAGTCATCAGTGGGAGCCATATGCGGAGCCAGATGCAGATCGCTTGATTTACGTGGCAGCGGCGCTCACCGTTGGCGTTAATCATGTTAACCGCTCCATGGGCTTGCCGGACCTCTATCCCTTTGTGCTTTCTGAGAACGCTCGTCGCAAGCTGGCGTTTGTGCATGATTGGCTGCGTCGGGGCGCCCAGGGGCTTTAATATAAACTTAAATTAAGCCGTTGACGCGGCGTGGCGTGTAGAAGTCACAACATTGCCTATACTGCATAAAGCATGACGAGAACCATAGCCGATAAAAACAAAGGCCGGCACATCACTCATGACACCGGCCGTTAAGCATGGAGATTGACTGATGAATCTAGACCGCGCTTACCGCCTATTAGCAGCTTTCTACACAGTGATACTTATCATCGGTGTCATTGCCTTATTAGCAGGTGGCGGGACGCTGCTCTCTCCCGTGTATTTGCTGGTGGGCGCATTAGCAGTGCTTGGGCTGTGGGGGTATACCTTGAAGCGGCGGTTTATGAACCCGCGTATGTGGAGGCCGTTGGCGGGAATACTAGCAGTGGGTATTGCGATTCAGTTAGTCATAATGCTCACCACACCGTTATCGAGCGTTTTATTAACCTGGATGCTGACCAGCAGTATTTTTTCCGTCATGTTGGTAATTATGCTTTTCCACTACGGGGATCGCGATCAACCTCTTTGGGCGACTGAAGAAGAACATACGGCTGCCCAGCAGCTTGATGCCTTACTAACGAGTAACTCTTCCCTAACCGCTGTTACCAGTGATGGTGCTCGAGAAAATAGCGTTAAAGTGACAAAATCTAATAGCGGCTATCAAGCGAGCGTGACGCGGCGTTCGCAAGAAGGTCAAGAGCGCTTTGTAGAGCGCTTTCGATATCCCGAAACGCTAGTATTTTTCTTGGAGAAATTTACCAGCGTTACGGTTAATGATTTTAAGCGTTCGAACGCTTTGGATGATCGTGGGAGCTCAACCGCCGAAGCTTAGCCCTATGCGTCGACGCTTAGACCCTGCGTTTATAATAGGTGTTTTTATTTACGCATTATTATTTACATAGTAAGAGAAATGCTGGCTTCTTGGGCCAGCATTTCTTCTAACTGAGGGGCGAGAGTTTGTTGTATGTGCAGATATAAAGGTAGCAACGTTTTCTTTAAACCACTTTCTGCTTTTTGCTTATCTATGTAGTAGGCGCTTCTTCTACCATGAAAGTTAATGGTTTCTCCTACCTTGGTGAAGTGAAACCCTGTTAGCGCAAGAAGCCGAGGCAGGCTAGGTTCCATCATGGCAAACACCTGTATTTTACCTAGCTGCTTTCCTAATGAATAACCTGTAATGAATAGCCCGCTTGCCAGCAATGAGAATAGCTGCCTTTCTTCTACGGAGAAAAAGGTACTAGTGCTTGTGTTTGCTAAAATGTCTTTTTCTTTTTCTTTTGCTTTGGTTCTGAATAGAGGGTTAACGGCAAGACGAGAAATTTCATAGTAACTGTTTATAGCCAGCTTTTCGGGATGGAATTCCGGATGTGTTAGGCTCTGACTGCCATATGCCTGTAAAGGAAGCTGGTTTAGCGGCTGAGGGCTAGCCCGGATTTCTCACAGGGTATAAAAGAAAGCGGCTGAAAGTGC
>TARA_R110000824_G_scaffold50961_5_pt1 | contig 127317 bp, 104 predicted proteins | sample TARA_R110000824 | Tara Oceans TARA_R110000824 (sample SAMEA4397747) | marine metagenome | biome: Polar Biome; feature: [MES] marine water layer (ENVO:01000295) within the mesopelagic zone...; material: water (ENVO:00002006), including particulate matter (ENVO:01000060) such... | reverse complement strand
CCTTACAAGCTGGGGGTCACTGGTTCGAACCCAGTACCACCCACCATCGCCTACCATTTAAAGCGCCTCTGAACCGCTGAAAATGCTATGCATACGATGGTTGTAGTAGTAATGCGCCTTAACGTGGACCGGTAGTTCAGTCGGTTAGAATGCCGGCCTGTCACGCCGGAGGTCGCGAGTTCGAGTCTCGTCCGGTCCGCCATTAAGCGCTTAGATTGAAAATGTAATATCGGCATCAGCCGAACGAATTCCAAAAAAGCCCGGATCAATGATCCGGGCTTTTTTATTGCGTGCAGCCGTAGGCTGCACGCTAGCCTTAGCCGATAGCGCTGACACCCGCTTTGGCAACTTGTACGTCCTGGTCGGGTTTGACGCCGGAAATGCCCACGGCACCCACCACATGGCCATCCACTGTGATCGGCACACCACCTGAAAGTAGACCCTGCAGCGGTGCAGAAATAAACGCTGTACGGCCGCCGTTAATCATCTCTTCAAATACCTGGGTCTCTTTACGACCTAGCGCTGCGCTGCGCGCTTTTTGCGTGGCAACATCGGCACTGAAAGGGGCGGCACCATCTAAGCGGCGCAGGCCCAATAAGTGGCCGCCGTCGTCGGTTACTGCGATAGTGACCGGCCAGTTATTGCTGTCGGCTTCTTTTTGCGCCGCGTCTAATACATTGATGACATCGGCTTGAGCGAGGATGGCTTTTGTTTGCATGGTGTAATCCTTTTTAAGGCAGGGAGTGAGTCGCCGCGCTATTAAGTAGCAGCGCGGCGGTAGGGGTTAAAGAGTAACCACTAGCGCTAGGGAAGTGCCGCATCGACGATTTCAACCCAGTGGCGCACCGGCGTCCGGTTGGCGCCAGCCAAGTGGGTTTGACAGCCGATATTGGCAGTGACAATCATCTCTGGATTACCGGCCTCCAGGGCATTGAGCTTATTGTCGCGCAGTTGGGTGGCAATTTCCGGTTGAGTAATCGAGTAAGTGCCCGCCGAGCCGCAGCAGAGGTGCGCATCCTGCACCGGCGTTAACGAAAAGCCGAGCTTGGTGAGTACGCCTTCCACTGCACCGTTAAGCTTTTGCGCGTGTTGCAGCGTACAAGGGCAGTGAAATGCCAGCCGCTTGGATCCTTTAACGTTCAATGCTTCCAGGGGCTCATCGCGCAAGATTTCGACAATGTCTTTGGCCAAGGTGCTGACCTTTTGCGCTTTAACGGCGTACTCAGGATCATCCTTGAGCATATAGCCATACTCTTTAACAAAGGCGCCGCAACCGCTGGCGGTTTGAACGATGGCTTCAGCGCCTTGTTCAATATATGGCCACCAAGCGTCGATATTGGCGCGCATACGAGCCCGGCCATCGTCCTGGGCGTTGAGGTGAAAATCAACCGCGCCACAGCAGCCTGCTTCAGCCACCGGCGTTACGCTAATGCCGAGCCGATCTAGGATCCGCGCGGTAGCCGCATTGGTATTGGGTGACAGCCCCGGCTGCACGCAGCCTTCCAGAATCAGCACTTGCCGGGTATGACGGTGCGCATCAGGGCGTACGCCTGCATCTATCGGTTCAGCGGGCATTTTATTGCGTAGCTTGCTAGGCACCAGCGGCTTAAAGGTTTGACCCAGCTTTAGCAGCGCCTGAAAGCGTTTAGGTTCGACCATCATCTTACGCAGCGCATAGCGCTGAGCCCGCTCGCCAGCAGGGCGGGGCACCCGGCGCTCAATTTCGGCACGGCCAATGTTGAGCAGCTTGTGGTACTCCACGCCTGAAGGGCAGGTGGTTTCACAGTTAAGGCAGGTCAGGCAGCGGTCAAGGTGCAGGCGAGTCTCTTCGGTGACCTGGTCGTCATCGTCGCGGCTCTCAAGCAGCTCCTTCATCAGATAAATACGCCCGCGGGGGCCGTCGCGCTCATCGCCTAACAGCTGGTAGGTGGGGCAGGTGGCGTTACAGAAACCGCAGTGAACGCAGGTGCGCAAAATGCTATCTGCTTCCTGTATGTGCGGCTTCTGACGGTCGGCATCGGTAAATTGCGTCTGCATGTCAGCTCTCCTGATTAAAACGCCGCATAAAGACGACCGGGATTGAATATGCCATGGGCATCCAGCTCCGCCTTTAAGTTACGATGATATTTTTCCACCACCGCATTCAGCGGTGTGAAAGGCTCAACGGCGCCGCCCTGGGCATGGGGTGTGTAACAGGTGGCATGGCCGCCTACTGCTTTGCAGGCGGCGCGCAGCGTATCAGCGTCCAGCGCTGTTTTTACCCAGCGCTGACTGCCTGCCCAGTCGTAAAAAATATCGGTTTCGGCAATATCCAGGTTCAGAGGCGCGGTATTGGGCGGCAGCGATAGCCGCCACAATGCTTGGCCGTCGTTTAGCTGGAAAAATGGATGGCTATGGTCGCGTAGGGATGTCCAGAAGCTTGGATCAAGCGATTCGCCGCCTAAGCGCTCCTGGGTTGCCTGTACTGAGCTTTTACCCCCCTCTAGGCGCAGAAAGAGTTCACCGTTATGCCAGGCAGCCGCTGTGATTGGTAGCGGCTGACGGCCCAGCTCGGCCAGCTTTTTCAGCGCATCGTTAAGGTTGAGCGATAAACGCAGGCTGTGCGTGGCGTTGGGGATCGGCAGCACCTTAAACGAAATATCGGTCAGTACGCCAAGCGTTCCCTGGGCGCCAGCCATCATGCGCGAAAGATCGTAACCGGCGACATTCTTCATCACTTCGCCACCAAAGCGCAGCAGCTTGCCCTCTTGAGTGATTATCCGTGTGCCGAGCACAAAATCCCGCGCCGCACCCGCCCAGGGGCGGCGTGGGCCGGAAAGGCCGGTCGCAACGGCACCACCAATGGTCGAGGCTTCGCCAAACATGGGCGGCTCAAACCCTAACATTTGGTGTTTCTCTGCCAGCGCTGCTTGAAGGGCGCTTAGCCGCGTGCCAGCGCGCACGGTGACGATCAATTCCACCGGGTCGTAGCTGACAATGCCACTATGTTCAGCCATCTGCAGCGCTTGGCCTTCCACCGGTCGGCCATAAAAAGCGCGGGTATCTCCGCCTACAATACGTAGCGGAGTGCGTGCGTCATACGCACTGCGCACCTGCTCACACAGCGTGTCAGCGATATCGCGGTCGGCGGCATGCATCGCTAGTTCGGTCATGGTCTATTCCAATATTTATTTTGCCTAGTGGTGATCTTGACTAGGTCACTATTAAAAACGGGGCAGATCCGGGTGCGGCAGTTCGTTATTGTGAACATGCATGGCGCCAAACTCTGCGCAGCGCGCCAGGGTTGGAATGTTCTTGCCGGGGTTGAGCAGTCGCTTAGGGTCAAACGCCGCTTTCAGGGCATGAAAAACGCTAATCTCATCCGGCTGGAACTGGCTGCACATTTGGTTGATCTTTTCGCGCCCAACACCGTGCTCACCTGTGATCGAGCCGCCTGCCGCGACACAAAGCTCAAGAATCTTGCCACCCACCTCTTCGGCAAGCGCCAGTTGGCCCTGTTTATTGGCATCAAACAGGATCAGCGGGTGCATGTTGCCGTCGCCAGCGTGGAATACATTGGCAACTGCCAGGCCGCTCTCCTCGGAAAGTGCGGCAATGCCTTTGAGTACGCGGGGGAGTTCGCGGCGTGGAATAGTGCCGTCCATGCAGTAATAGTCGGGTGACATACGACCCACCGCGGGGAAGGCGTTTTTACGTCCGGCCCAGAACTTGGCGCGCTCGGCTTCATCGCGGGCCTGCTGGATATTGGTAGCCCCGGCTTTTTCCAGTACCCGCCGTACGGTATCGCAATCGTCGTCCACGTCGGCCTCTACGCCATCCAGCTCGCAGAGCAGAATCGCTTCGGCGTCGAGGGGGTAGCCTGCTTTGACAAAATCCTCGGCGGCTTTGATGGCAAGTTTATCCATCATCTCTAGGCCGCCGGGGATAATGCCAGCGGCAATAATGTCGCCCACGGCGCGACCCGCTTTTTCGACATCGTCGAAGCTGGCCATGAGTACCTTGGCGGTTTCGGGCTTGGGCAGCAGCTTAACGGTAATTTCGGTGACCACACCAAGCATGCCTTCTGAGCCATTCATCAGTGCCAGCAGATCAAAGCCGGGCGCATCGAACGACTCGGCGCCCAGTGTCATGTGTTCACCCTCAATGGTGAGCACGTCGACGCGCATCACGTTATGCACTGTCAGGCCGTATTTGAGGCAGTGCACGCCACCAGCATTTTCGGCCACGTTACCGCCGATCGAACAGGCAATTTGCGAGGAGGGGTCCGGCGCGTAGTAAAGTCCGTAAGGCGCAGCAGCTTCAGAAATTGCCAGGTTACGCACGCCAGGCTGAACCCGCGCCATGCGGGCATCGGGGTCCACACTCAGTATTTTGCTAAAGCGCGACATGACCAGCAGCACGCCTTGCTCCAGTGGCAGTGCGCCGCCAGAGAGGCCGGTGCCCGCGCCGCGGGTAACGACGGGCACGCCCAGCGCATAGCAGCGCTTCAGCAGCCCTTTTACCTGCTCCAGGGTTTCAGGCAGTGCCACCAGCATCGGTAGCACGCGATAGGCCGCTAGCCCATCGCACTCAAAGGGGCGGAGGTCTTCTTCACGGTGCAGCAGCGTCATATCCGGGACCGCTTGCTGCAGGTCGCTCAAGACCTCGCTTTTATCTCGCTGAACCAATTCGCCGTCCAGACGCTCATCAAAGAGGATATTCATCACGACATCCCATGCTTATTATCATTAAAGGTAAACGTTGAAAATTTAGGCGCATACCGCCAACTAGCATGGCCTCAATTTGAGCTTTTTTTATCCATCTGTCTAGGTGGTGGTGCATTGGTCTGACCAGTAATTGGTCGACAGTGATGCCTTCTTTGTTTTGTACTGGGTGAAGTACTGGCAAGCTGGTTATATTGCCCATCAGGAGAGAAAGAATGGCAGCAGAAAATCAAGCCTTGTCACCTGGGCAGCGAAGGCCGGATCAAGTGGCCACCCGGCTTGAGCGCCTTATTCTTGATGGCGTCTTTCGCCCCGGCCAGCTGCTTCCTTCGGAACGACGGCTGTGTGACCGGTTGGGCGTCTCCCGCGCATCGCTGCGTGAGGGATTAAGAATTCTGCGCAGCAAAGGAATTATCGATACCCGGCAGGGCCATGGCTCAACGGTAGCTACGCTACTGCCTGTCAGCAATCAAAGCCCTTTAATGCACTTGTTTAAAGACCATCCACGTACGCTGTTTGATCTGCTGGAAGTGCGTGCTTTACTGGAAGGGGAGTCGGCGTGGTTAGCGGCAAACAGAGGCACTTCCGCCGACCGAGTGTTGATCACGCGGCGTTATCGTGAAATGGCCGACTACGTGGAATCAGCCGAGACGATCGATGTCGAGCGTCTTGCCAGGCTCGATCACGCTTTTCATTTAGCGGTTTCCCAGGCGTCGCATAACCCAGTGTTGGTGCACACGCTGCAAAGCCTGACCGACTTACTGCTTAGCTCGGTTTTCGCTTCGGTCAAACACCTTTATCATTTGCCAGTACCGCGGGCGATGATCAATCAGCAGCATGCCCAATTGCATGATGCCGTTGTCAGCGGCGAGGCGGCGCAGGCAAAACAGGTAGCGCTGGAACATCTCTCCAGCATTAGCCAGCTGCTGCGTGATTTAGAGGTAGAGCATGATCGGCTGGAGCGCTCCTCCATGCGCCTTGAAGAGTGGCAGTAGAAAAGCCAAGCACCAAGAGCCAAGAGTCCAAAACATCAATAACAACCCAGGAGGTTAACGTGGCACTTTATCAATACGGCGAGCATCGCCCTGAGATTCACGACGACGTTTACATCGCTGATACGGCGGATGTGATCGGTCAGGTCACTTTAAAAGCCCGTTCAAGCGTCTGGTATCAGGCCGTGTTGCGCGGTGACACCGACCATCTTGAAGTAGGTGAAGAGAGCAATATCCAGGATGGCGCCGTGCTGCACGCAGACCCAGGCTTTCCGCTCAAGGTAGGTAAAGGCGTAACGGTAGGGCACCAGGCGATGCTGCATGGCTGCACCATCGGTGACGGCTGCCTGATTGGTATCCAGGCGGTCGTGCTCAATGGTGCGGTGATTGGTGAGAACAGCCTGGTGGGTGCCGGTGCCTTTATTAAGGAGGGCGCAGTGTTTCCGCCCAACTCGCTAATCGTCGGCTCGCCGGCCAAGGTAGTGCGAGAGCTTTCCGAAGAAGTCGTGGCGGGACTGAAGAAGAACGCTCAAAGCTATGTTGAACGCGGCAAACTCCATAGCCAGCAGCTAAAGCGTATCGATTGACGCGTAAAACCCGCTGTACTAAATAGCAAACCCCCAGGCCTTGGCCCTTGGCCTGGGGGTTTGCGTTTCTAGCGTCGTTATTTCAGCCAGAGCTACTTCACGGTCACATTAACGGATCCGTTACGCCAATCACGTAGAACGCAATAAGGGCGATGGTACCGGTAAAGATAAGGTAGTAGATCGTCGGCAGAATCGTCTTACGAATGGTGGCCCCTTCACGACCGAGCAGACCCACCGTTGCTGATGCCGCAACCACGTTGTGGATAGCGATCATGTTACCTGCCGCCGCACCGACTGCTTGTAGTGCCACCATCATGGCGGTGGAAAGGCCCAGGGTTTCAGCAACACTGAACTGGAATTCTGCCAGCATCAGGTTCGAAACCGTGTTGGAGCCTGCAATGAAGGCACCCATCGCACCGACCGCCGGGGCAAAGAAGGGGTAGATGCCGCCAACACTGTCGGCCACCGCCTGTGCCATCATGACCGGCATCGAGACCAGGTCCGCACCGTTAACGCCGGAGTTGATAAGGATACGTACCATCGGCACGGTAAAGATCAGCACGAAGCCAGCACCAAAAATGGTTTTAGTGGATTCCGACACCGCTGCGCTCATTTTTTGCGGATTCATGCGATGCAGGAAGTAGGTCACGATAACCACGGCCAGGATGATACCGCCCGGCAGGTAGAGCGGCTGAACACCGCCGCTAACACCCGCTTCACCCAGAATATTGTTCCAGCTGAGATTGATCGAGGTCAGAGCGACGCGTAGCGGTTCGATGGTGCGCGAAGCGACCAGGAACAGCGCCAGCAATACGTAGGGTACCCAGCCTTTGAAGGTGGACATCGGGGCTCTGCCGACAACGTCATCCAGCTTGATCTGCAGGTTGCCGATCCACTCGTCTGGCCACGAAGTCGATTCAGGGAAGTCCCAGGTATCTTTAGGCATCAGGAAGCCGCGTTTGGCCGCCGGAACCACAATCGCCAAGCCTACCATCGCGCCGATCATCGACGGGAACTCAGGGCCAAGCAGCACGCCTACCAGCATGTAAGGCACCACGAAGCAGATACCGGTGAAGATGGCGAAGGGAGTAATCGACAGCCCCTCTTTCCAGGAGCGGTTAGCGCCGAAGAAACGCACCATGACGGTGACCAGAATCAGCGGCATTAAAATACCCACGATGCCGTGAGTGATCGCCACTTCGCTGGTTACCAGTTGGAAGAAGACATCCCAGCTGGAGCCTACCGAGTCAAGTTCAGTGGTAATGCCCGCCCGATCCAAGCCGCTACCAACACCCACCACAATAGGTGTACCTACCGCGCCAAAGGAGACCGGTGTTGATTGGATCATCATACCCACGACGACTGCCGCAAGAGCCGGGAAGCCGAGCGCGACCATCAGCGGTGCCGCCACGGCGGCTGGTGTACCGAAGCCAGACGCGCCTTCGATAAAGCAGCCGAACAGCCAAGCAACAATCAGCGCCTGTACGCGACGGTCAGGGCTAATACCGGAGAAGCCATTACGGATAGCCGTAATACCGCCGGAGTGCTTAAGCGTGTTAAGCAGCAGGATGGCACCAAAAATAATCCATAAAAGGCCAGCGGTTTGGATCAAGCCTTGAATGGTGGAAGCCGCGACACGGCTAAACGACATATCCCAAACGGTTAAGCCAATGATGGCGGCTGTCAGGAAGACGAGAGGCATCGCTATCTTGGCAGGTATTTTAAACCCAACGAGTAAAATACCGGCCATCAACAGCGGCAAGAAGGCCAGAAGTGCAAGTATCGTTTCATTCATGGAAGGAACTGCCCCTTGTTATTAATTTGGTATGCTCCGCAATAACCGCCCAGCATTTGTATCGCTTGCCGGGTGTAGGGGAAAGATACGTTTAGGCTAACCAGATGACTACATTGGAAAATTGGTCTTACCAGTGTAACGCTTATTTTGAATGTAAGATTTCGCTACTGGTTTTTTCCTAATTTATTGTTTTTAAAATATTTTTAGATGTATTTTCAAGGCGGGTGCCCCGCTGGCCCATTAGACTAATAGACAGTGCTAAGTAGTCTCTCTTGCACGGTTAGATGGTTGGGCTCATTGTTAACTACGCTAAGTGTGTAAGAGAGCCTTCTAAGCCCTTTTACCCATAATTTTTTACCAACGATCCTCTCAACAAAAAGGCGGTAGTGATGGCACTAAAGCTTTATGACCTGTGCGGCCGAGATGAACGGCTATGCTTCTCACCTTACTGCTGGCGCGTGCGCATGGCGCTCGCCCACAAAGGCCTGGAATTCACCACCGTGGTGTGGCGATTCCTCGACAAAAAAGCGTTGGAGTTTGCTGACTACGACAAAGTGCCGGTGCTCTGTGATGGCGATCAAGTGGTGACCGATAGCTTTGAAATCATGCGCTATCTGGATAAAGCCTATCCCGACGCCCCCATGCTGGGTGAAGGGGCCAGTTATCAGCGGGTTTTACTGTTCAAATACTTTGTTGAACGTAGCGTAACACCAGCACTGTTTCGCATTATTGCCATGGATCTGCTTGCGGCCATTCACCCAGACGATCGCGACTATTTCCGCAAAACTCGTGAAGCGCGGTTTGGTTGCACATTAGAAGAGTTTCATCAGCCAGAGCAGGGCAAACAGCAGCTCAAGCAGGTATTAGCACCTGTGCGCGACCTGCTACGGGACAGCGCCTTTTTAGACGGCGATGCACCTGCCGGTTCCGATTACCTACTGTTCGGCAGCATGATGTGGGCGAACGTCGTATCGACACAGACGCTAGTAGAGGCTGGCGACCCGGTCGATGAATGGTTTAAGCGTATGCTCAGCGTACACGGTGGGGAAGCTAGCAAGGCCCTGACCGTGCGTGATCTATAACGCCAACTGCGCGATATAGCTGACAGGGGCGGTACGCTAACGTACCGCCTGATTAATATGAAAGCTTGGTAAACTCATGGCGAGTGAATCAACGTTTTCAACAAGGAGATGGCAATGATTGACCTGTACTACTGGACAACACCAAACGGCCACAAAATCTCCATCATGCTCGAAGAAGCCAAACTGGCGTATCGAGTGAAGCCAATTAATATCGGCCGCGGTGAGCAGTTTGACCCTGAATTTCTCACCATCGCCCCTAATAACCGCATTCCCGCCATTGTCGATCACGCGCCGAAGGATGGCGGGCAGCCGCTTTCGATGTTTGAGTCTGGCGCGATTCTGGAATACCTCGCCGATAAGAGCGGTCTTTTCCTGCCTGCTGCGGGCCGCGAACGCTACATCGTGCTGCAGTGGCTACACTGGCAAATGGGCGGTTTAGGCCCGATGGCAGGCCAAAACCACCACTTTTGCCACTACGCCCCGCAGAAAATTGAGTACGCCATCGAGCGTTACGTGCGTGAAACCAATCGCCTTTACAGCGTGTTGGATCAGCGCTTGGCGAATCACACTTATGTGGGCGGCGATGACTATTCGATTGCCGACATGGCGATCTACCCCTGGATTGTGCCCTGGGAAAAACAGCGTCAAACCATTGAAGAGTTTCCCGACCTGGAGCGCTGGTTTGAGATGGTCAAAGCACGCCCAGCCGTGCGCCGGGCGTACGCATTGGTTGAAGAAGTAAATCCCCAGGCAGGTGTGGAAATGGACGAGCAAGCGCGTAAGCATTTGTTCGGTAACCGCTAGTCGTCGGGGTGCCGACAGCGTTTTGCACTAACCAGAAGTGAGCAGGCGCAGCATGAGTAAAAACCATGTTGCGCTGCACAAAAAGCACTGCTAGCTTTAATGGCAGCAGAGGCAACAGCCTGGCTAACAACCGCCTAATGAGACGTGTTTATGTGCTAGCTCACACCTGGAGATATGAAGATGACGAAAGCTACTGATAAGACAACGCAACAGTTTGAATCCGCTTTTGTTTCACCCATGCGTTCTTATACGTTAACCGCCCTTGATTACTACGATCAGCTTTTCAGTGCGCAAATGGACGCTTTCCGTGCCTACTCTGATATGGCAATTTCACAAGCGCGCACTTGGCTTGATGTAAAAGACGCTGATAGTTTCAAGAAAGCGATGGAAAGTCAGCAGAAAACAGCCAGTGAATTCATGGAACGCGTAAAAGGTGACACTGAAAAAGTGACATCAATCGGTAAAAGTTTCGCTGAAGATAGCCAGCAACATGCGGAAGAATCCACGAAGAACGTGGTAGAAAAAGCGAAACAATAAGTTAGCTTTAGACTATCTAAAAGCGCTTTGCCCTATAGGGGCGCGGCGCTTTTTTGTATCTAGCTAATGGCAAAAGGTGTAATGACCGTTAACGCTTAGCTGTAGCTTCAGCTTCTGCAGCAGCTAGTTTGGCCTGCCGGTCAGGCTTGCCCGGTAAGATGGCGTCAAGCAATAAAGCGGCGAGGGCGGCAGGCACTAAGCCCGACTTAAGCAACAGCCCCAACTGCCCAGGCATGGTTTCAGAAATTGCCTCGACGGCAGGCAGGCCGATCCCCAGGCTTAGCGACACGGCGATGATCAGCATATTGCGCTGATCCAGCTCGCACTCCTTGATGATTTTAAGACCCGCCGACGCGATCATGCCGAACATCACTACGCCTGCTCCGCCAAGTACCGCAGGCGGCATGGCGGCCACTAGCCCACCCAGCTTGGGAAATAGCCCCATGGCAATCAATAGCAGCCCGCCAATAGTCACCACATGGCGGCTAACCACGCCGGTCAAGGTAATTAGGCCAACGTTCTGCGCATAAGCGGTGTTGGGCAGCGTATTGAAAACGGCGGCAAATGAAGTCGCAACCCCATCCGCCATGACGCCGCCAGAAAGTTCACGGTCTTTAGCGGGGCGGCCAGCGCCGGTGGTCGTTATCGCCGATATATTGCCAATCGTTTCTAGCCCCACCACAAACATAATCAGCGTCATGCCGATGATCGCCGTGCCTGAAAACGTCATGCCGTATTCCAGTGGTTTGGGTAGCGCGAACCAAGCAGCGTTACTTAGCGAGGTAAAATCGACCTTGCCAAGAGCGATGGCAACCACGTAGCCAGCCATTAAGCCAAACAGAATGGAAGACGCTTTAATAAAGCCCCGCCCATACTGGTGAATGGCAATCGTCACGCTGAGCACAAAGAGTGCTAGAAGTAAGTTGCCGGGTGATGCAAAGTCATCCGCACCCACACCGCCTGCGGCATAATTGAGGCCAACCGGCATCAGCGTAATACCGATCAGCAGTACCACGATGCCGGTCACCACCGGCGAGAACCAGTGGCGAATCTTCTTCAAAAAAGCGCCGAGCACAATTTGTAGCAGTCCAGCCACAAAGGAAGCACCGAGCACGGCAGGCAGGCCAAATGCTTTAGCCAACGGTAGTGCCACCGGCAAAAAACCAAAGCTGGTGCCCTGCACAATCGGCAGGCGGGCGCCTATCGGACCAATACCGATGGTTTGTACCAGCGTGGATACCCCCGCCACAAACAGCGCCACTTGAATTAAAAAAATCTGCTCCGCCGGGTTAGCGCCGATCATGCCAGCAATAATGATCGGCGGTGTCACGTTGCCAGCGAACATGGCCATAATATGCTGCAGGCCTAGCGGAATCGCCTTGGAAAGCGGCGGCATCGCATCAGGATTTTGATTAATAGTACGCGAAGGCCGCGTTTGGGCATCGGGCGGAGAAGACATTAGGGAGCCTTTATTCGCAGTGGGTGGCATTGTTTATTTATTGCATCCAGTTACTAATAAAAGTGTATACAAGAAATAAATGCAAGCAGCCATTGGCGAATAGTCTTTAACGCTTCAGCTTATTGTTCGGCACGCGCCCTTAATCGAAAACGTGCAATACGGATAATTTGCTCAATCGCCGTTTGTCGTTCGGTGGCTGCATCGTTATGCAGTCGCTCTTCAAAGGCAGCTAGAATTCCATGCCGATCAAGCCCTTTCACGGCAACCACAAAGGGAAAACCAAATTTCTCCTTGTACGCCGCATTAAGATACTCAAAGCGCGCAAATTCTTCAGGGCTGCACTGGTCGAGCCCGGCGCCTGCCTGCTCGCTGGTGGAATCCTGGGTTAACTCACCGGCCATCGCGGCTTTACCGGCTAAATCTGGGTGCGCCTGAATCACCTTGATTTGCTGTTCGCTGCTTGCCTGCTGCAACATAAGCCCCATCAACTCTGCCAGTGCATCTGGGGTGTCGTGGGCTTCCGTCAGGCCGTGCTGCCAGGCCGCTTCGGCCACCCAGGGGGAGTGTTCATAAATATCCCCATAATGGTGGGTAAGCATTTCAAGGCTGCACTTGCTAGGCGCGGGTGAAAGCAGTAACGGGTGAGATGTTGGCATTGACACTCTCCAAAGCGGGTAATGTTAAAGCGACGGTGGTTCAAAAGGTGCGCGGATGGAATTACTGTATACAATAAATGGCAGTAACGGTACTCTTTGACCAATAGGTTAAGCAAAGCAAACAACGTTATAAATAAGGAGTGGCTATGGGCCGTTTAACCACCCACGTACTGGATACCGCCAAAGGACAGCCCGGTCAGGGGATTACTATTGAGGTGTTTCGCCTTACAGGCAGTGAGCGCCAACACCTGAGTACAGTGATTACTAACAGTGACGGGCGTTGTGATGCACCCATTTTAGAAGGTGATGCTCTCACATCAGGGGAGTACGAGCTGGTGTTCCATGCCGGTGATTACCTGCGTGCCCAAGGCGTTGAAGCTAATGAGCCGCGCTTTTTAGACGTAATCCCGCTGCGCTTTGGCGTTGCGGATGCCAGCCAGCACTACCATGTGCCGCTACTTCTCTCGCCCTATGGCTACTCAACTTATCGCGGTAGCTGATTTGTCTGAAACCTGGCTGCTCTCGCTGAGTTTTCAGGCAAACCTAACGGGATTTATTTTATGCAAGCGTACCTAATCGAGTTTGTTAACTTACTGCTGCGCTGGCTGCATGTGATTGCCGCCATCGCCTGGATCGGTGAGTCGATCTATTTTGTTATGCTGGATAATAGCCTGCGCGCACCGAAGGCTTCAGAAGACCGCGAGAAGGGCGTCTTTGGTGAAATGTGGTCGGTGCATGGCGGTGGTTTTTACCACAACCAGAAGTACGCCACCGCGCCCGCCAAGCTTCCCAATGATCTGCACTGGTCATTCTGGAAAGCCTATACCACCTGGCTTTCCGGCTTTGCGCTGTTTGTGATTCTCTACATGGTCAATCCGGGCTTCTATCTGGTAAACCCCAATAGCCCCTGGGAGTGGGCCGCCAACATGACCGGCTGGCAGGCCAACGTGCTGGCACTGGCATTTCTACTCGGTGGCTGGGTGGTTTATAACGAGCTGTGTAAGCGCATTAGCCCCAACATGGATCGCGACGGCCTGCTCAGCATTGCGGTTGCCGTGATGATGGTGATAGTTGCCTATCTAAGCACGCAAATGTTTACCGGCCGCGCCGCCTTCCTACTCACTGGCGCGGTGATGGCGACGGCGATGTCGGCTAACGTCTTCTTCTGGATTATCCCCGGCCAGCGCCGCATGGTAAAAGCCATGAAGGCAGGTGATGCCCCCAATCCGCTGGATGGCAAACGCGGCAAGCAGCGCTCGGTGCATAACACCTACTTCACGCTGCCGGTCGTGTTGCTGATGGTGAGTAATCACTACTCCTTTATTTACTCCCACGAGCTTGCCTGGGTGGTGATGGTGCTGTTTATCTTTGCCGGTGCCTTGATCCGTCAGTTCTTTGTATTGATGCATGCAGGCAAAACCCAGCCCGCCTATCCCGCCTTTGGGGTAGGGCTTATTCTGTTAGCCTTTTGGGTGGCGGCGCCGAGTGCTTCATCACCGAGCGGTGATGAAGGTGCGCAAGGGCCGGATCAGGCGCAAATCACTGGCTTGATCGAGCAGCACTGTGTTCAGTGTCACGCTCGCAACCCCGAACACGCCGGTTTTTCAGCGCCGCCCGCCGGGTTTGCTTTCGATAGCTGGGATGAGATTCTGGGCCAAAAGGCGCAAATTCAGCAGGTTGTCGCCAGCCAATATATGCCGTTGGGCAATATGACCAACATGAGCGATGAAGAGCGCGATATCATCGCCGCTTGGGAGGAATGATCAGAGAGGCTAGCTATGAGTGATGCGCAGGCGCCGGTAAAGCGGCGCGCTCCTGCTAAAGAAGTTAAAAATAGCAAAGAGGGCGATGAGCGCCACGATGCTATCTATCGCTCCGTCAGCGACGCGATTGTTGAGCAGCGCTTAAAGCCCGGCGCCCGGCTGCGCGAAGATGCGCTGGCAGAGGTGTTTGGCATTAGCCGTACTGGTATTCGCAAAATCTTGCAGCGCCTGGCGCTGGAACAGCTAGTGACCCTAACGCCACGTCGCGGTGCCAGCGTCACTCGGCCCACTGCTGATGAGGCCAAAGATGTATTCGATGCCCGCCAGTTAATCGAGTGCGGTTTAATGCCCGACGTGGCGCGGCGCATGAGTGAAAAAGAAGCAGCGGAACTGCGCGAAATGGCCCGCCAAGAGCGCCAGGCGCTGCGCAGCGGCCAACAAAGCGTCGCCATCCGGCTATCGGCGGATTTTCATGTGCGCTTGGCACAACTATCAGGCAACGCCACTTTGGCAGAATTTGTCGAGCGACTCTGCTCGCGCTCGTCGTTGATTCTCGCCGTCTACGGCCATCGCGGCCACCTAGGCTGCGAATCCCACGACCACGATGACCTGATCGGCTACCTGGAAACAGGCAACGGCGAGCGCGCCAAAGCCTTTATGAGCCGTCACCTAAAAGCCATCGAAGCCTCGCTATCGATGGTTGAAGAAGAGGAGAATGTTCCGGATTTGCAGCAGATATTTGGGGGTTGAGGTTGATGGCTCAAGCTGCAGCTTGTTGGGCGGCAACGGCATGGGGCTTGATGGAGATCTTGAAGCTGCGCCGAAAATATAGCTCCCCTACTCCAGAAGCCTTTCCGGTGCATCCATATCCTCGTGAAGCACACGAACAACGAGCACTTTCGATTCATGCAGTTGATAAAAAACAGCGTGGTGCTCGACCTGTAATCTGCGATAACCAGAAAAAACATGGTCGTAGTTCGCGCCAAGTGATGGATGATCAATCAGCCGTTCCATGCCGGTCTCAAGCCAATCCAGGTAATTATCCGCCTGATCAACGCCCCATTCCTCACAGGTATACACCCAAATTCCGATGAGATCAGATTCCGCCTTTGGCGTGACATTCAATTCAAGCACTAATCAACTGCCTTGATCCGCTTACGGCCAGCCGCCTTAATAGCCGATATATCCAGGGGTTTCGGGTTCCCGCTTGACTCACCCTCAACTAGGGCTTGCCTCAGCATGGCTAGACGTTGTTTGGCCTGCTGATCCCTGCGGATGAGATCGCGGATGTATTCACTATCGTTGCCAAAGTGGCCGCTTTCAATCTGGGCTTTCACCCAGCCGTCTTGCTGTTCAGTCAGCGTGATGGTTTTCCGGTGCATGCTCATGGCTGATACTCCTAACATGGGAGAGGTGTGATATTATCATACTCTTCCCGACCCTGAATCAATGCTCCTCTGATCGCCGTGCCTGGCCTGGTTATTTGACCTTAAGGCTCTCAATCTCACCTCTAACCGCTTTAACAAATTTTTTCCTTAACGCTGGATAACTGCTAGTAGTTTGAGAATTAGCCGTATGAGAAGTTAGTGCATGATCTGCCAGTTTGCCTGCCGAACTTAGCGTTTCCCCGGTTCCAAATAGTTCAATTTGCGCAATAAAGCTAGCGACTTTATCGAATTCAGAAATATCTCCCGTTTTCTCCTTATGGGACTTCATCTCAAGACGGCTAATCTCTTCGAGGAAGCTGGAGTATAAATGCCGCCTATCCTAAATCTCTTCACGGGCAATAGATCTCACCCACTCCTTTGTATTTATGGATTTAGTGGAAAAGTACGAAAGAGCACCCCCGATCAATGCACCGAGAAGTGCTGACACAGCGCTAATCATTGTAATCGATAGTTCCTCATTAAATTTTTACACATAACGCCGCATTGAGGTGTGAGCAACGCTACCACGAAAACCAACCATACCACCGTAAACACTAAACCCAACGATGGAATGAAAAATGCCAAGCGTTGGGAATCACTCTTAAATGCTTTGTTATACCCGTGTCAACAAGGAGTATATAACCCTGTTTCAACCAGTTTTTCAAAGTTGATCGTATCAAGCTCACTAAAACCACTTTCGATACAGTCATTTTCTAACCATGCAGCTAGTGATACAAACAAGTTGTCTAAACTTTCATGCCTATAACGCTCTTCAACACAAGAGTAAGTAGCTAACGTCTTAGCAGCTATCCAGCGATTCATTTGCTCCAGGTAGCTAGGATGTGTTGGTGCCAACTCAGTACAAATGTGCTCAACTAACTGATAAATATAAAATAGTAAATATGGTAGCCTACTATAGAGAAACGCCCATAAAGATGGATATTGTTCGCCACGCGCAAAAATGAAATTGATATTCCTACTTTCTGTTTTTAATGTTTTGCGTGACGTAAATAGATGCATTGCTTTATTACACACACCATCAAAACTATCTTCAGTTGATTTGTCATAGCGCAATTGAGCAATATAGCTTGCATTAAGACTTTCTACAGCCGGAAAGTTGAGCATTTGAAGCACCTGCTCAACACGAGATATATGCCCGTCAAGGCCTCCCGTACTACTAGGTGAAAGCTTTTTCTGATCATGAGTAAAATCTTCAATGAACTGCTTACGATCTAGAACCATTGACTCCAATACAAACAAGCTTTCTTGAAGTGGTTTTCGAATTAGCATATACGCTATTGTCAATTTTCCTTTCTTTGAAGCTTGTAAAGCTTCGTAGATGCAATGCATCATATCGGAGAGCAAAGCAGGAAGAACTGTTGAGCGAATCACCAAAGAACTTTCTTGGTACTTTTGATTCGCTTCTAACCATTCAATTATGTGCTGTTCGCTAGACTCTAAAGTTTTAGCTTCAATTTCCGTCAAATCAAAAGTTTGGTTGAAGGCTTTTTGCTTTTCAGCGGAATGAAGAAGTTGCACCATAACATCATGAATTAAAAAGCATAAGTCATGAGAGTTTTCGAATTTACTATCTAATATTTCCATTCTTACTATCCAACGAAGAAAAGGGTATAATAGTTTATTCATACGCATGCGCGTTTTCCTGGAAACCCAAAACGCATCATTTATTCTCAAATATCTGCTATAAAATAAAAAAATAACTTTATGCTGATTAGGGCCACCAGAAAATTGCGCATGCGCATAAACATTCCAGGTCACTTTTTTAACTTGCGTATAAACACATATACCCTTCTTATAACATATTGTTTTTGAATGTTTTAATCAAATGCTTTTCAGAAAAATAAGCGCACTTACCATTGAGCCTACCAGAAAAACACGCATTACAGATCGAAAATATCTCATTTCGCTGAGTTTTGATACTGCAAAATACGTTACTTGGTAGCGCTATGGGAGCATGCAGGCAGTTTCTAACTGGTCACGCCAGCTCGTGATCAAAAAAAAGCGCCATCGGCAAAACCGATGGCGCTTGTATGAGTTTCTAATCAGCGAGTTACGATCAGCTTGTCTACTGCTGAGCCAATACAGGCTCAGCCTTAAACTGCCGCATCAAGCCGTAGTAGAACAGTCCACCCAGCCCTGCGCCAATCAGCCAGCCGTAGCCGCCAAGCGCGGATAGCGCAGGTACTAACACGGTAGAAAGCGAGAACAGTGCCGCCACGCCAAAGGCAATAAGGGCGCGGGTGTTCCAGCCGTTGACGTAGTAGTAGGCGCTGCCCGGTGCTGATGAGAACAGCTCCTGCATGTTTAAGTGCTGACGCTTAATCAGGTAGTAGTCGACCACGATAATGCCGTAGAAGGGCGCGACGATGGCGCCTAGCGCATTTACAAAGCCGGGAACACCAATCTGGCTGATCACCGAAAGCCATAGCGCGCCGACAAAGAACGCAATCACCGCGGTAATCAGGCCGCCCATCTTAAAGCTGATTTTGCTGGGAAAAAGATTGGCCAGATCGTAGGCGGGGGGAATGAAGTTAGCAACGAGGTTGATACCCACCGTAGCGGCAAAGAAGGTGAGAGCAGCCACGATGGTCAGCGGCAGCGAATCGACGCGTTCCACGATATCCGCCGGGTTGGTCAGCGCTTCGCCAAACAGTACCAGCGTGCCTGCGGTAATAATCAGCGCAATAAACGAGAAGAACGCCACGTTCAAGGGCAGGCCCAGCAGGTTGCCCATCTTCATCTGGCGTTCGGTTTTCACAAAACGGGTAAAGTCGCCGAAGTTGATCACCACTGCGGCGAAGTAGGCCACCATCGTACCCACAATGGCGAGAAACGCACCCAGGCCACCCTGCTCACCGTTGCCGCTGAAGATGGTGCCAATGGCGGGGAGCAGCTCGCTACCGGCTTGTACCCATACCACGATCATCAACACCACCATTACCCCATAGACCAGTGGGCCTGCCCAGTTCAGGAAGTGTTTAATGCGCTCGATGCCCTGCCAAAAAATCGCGATCTGAAACAGCCATACAATCACGAACGAGAGCCACGCCACCCCGGAAAGGCCAAGAAAGGTACCCCCGTTGCCCACGCCAAACAGCGCGGTAATCAGCAGCACCACGGCGGTAGAGGCGAAGTAGGTCTGCACGCCGTACCAGAAAATACCCACGATGGCACGCAGCATGGCGGGCAGGTTGGCCCCACGTACGCCCATGCTGGCGCGTACCATGACCGGGAAGGGAATGCCGTATTTCACGCTGGGTTTGCCGGTCAGGTTGACTAGAAACATGACGATAATCCCGGCCAGGATAATCGCGGCCATTACGGCCCAGCCGTTTAGGCCATAAGAGAGAAACAGCGACGCCGCCAGGGTGTAGCCAAACAGGCTTTGAATATCGTTAGACCAAACGTTAAAAATCTCAAAAGCGCCCCAAGTGCGGTGCTCTGGCTTTAGCGGGGCGAGGTCTTCGTTATAGAGCGTTGGATCAATCTGCTGAATATTTAGGTCGCTTTGGCTGGGTTGTTCATTCATTGCAAGGCTCGTTATCCGGAAATGGTCGCCTGCCACACGAAGGTGGCAGGCGCGTGCAGGGCGGGTTACTGGGTGAAGCGCTGGCAGGCGGGCCAGTGTTTCATCAGCAGATAGTAGGTCAGCCCGGCAGGAATAAGGCTGGCGTACCAAGAGACCGCCGAGAACGAGAGCGCTGCGACAATACCTACCGCTGTCGCTATCAGCGCCGCTTGGTTAATGCCTTGATAGGGGCCGTTTTCATCGTAGAGCTTGCCGATATCCAGCGTGCGGCGGCGAATCACGTAGTAGTCCACCACCAGAATGGCGAAGATGGGGCCAAGGAACGCGGAGTAAGTTTGTACAAAGAGCTGCAGGCCTGCGGCCGATTCCGGCTGCACCAGCTTCCAGGGGAAAGTGGCGAAGGCCAGCAGACCCACAATCACCGTTGCGACGGGGAACTTGAGTTTGAACACGTCCATCAGCACGTAGGTGGGCGGCACCACGTTGTTCAGCACGTTGGTGGTTACCTGGGCGAAGGCGATAAACAGCAGGGTGATCATTAACAGTGGAGTGTTATCAACGGCGTTGGCAAACACCTGGATAGGATCGGCGGTGCCAGTAGCCTGGGAGACCATATAGCCGATCAAGCCCATAAACAGCGTACAGGGTAGAATCGACATGGCATAGATAGTGGTGAGCAGGCTCTGGGCGGTGCCCTTTTTATGCTCGCGGGAGTAGTCGCTGACGTTGAGCATCATGGTGCTGTAGATGCCCAGGAACAGCATGGTCGCGCCCCAGAACGGCATGCCCCAGGAGCCTTCCATGGTCAGCAGGCTGGCGGAAAGCTCATCGCCATAGCGTTGCACCGTGGCGTAAAACATATACACCAGCGAGGCGAGGATAAAGGCGCTGCCGATATTCTCTAACCACTTGATGCCTTGGAAACCCATCACCGACAGGCCAATTTGCAGAAACTGGAAGGTAATGAAGTAGAAGATAAGGTTGTCGAAACCGAACAGGGTGGCCGACACCATATTGAGCGCCCCGGCACCAATCCAGCTTTGAAAGCCGTACCACACTACCGCCGGTACCGCGCGCACCAGGCCCGGTAAACGAGTGCCCGTAAAGCCGAATGCGCTACGCGCCTGCACCATAAACGGAATGCCGTACTTGTAGCCCGCGGCCCCGTTAATGGCCAGGGCTATACCGATCACAAAGCAGCCGATGGCAATGGCCAGGGTGGCTTGTAACAGGTTCAGGGTGCCGACCACGCTGGAGCCCATGGCAAAGGTGCCGATGGAAACGCAGCCGCCGAACCACGCCAGAAAGTAGGAGCCGCGCCCCATAATCCGGGTGTGTTGTGGGGCCAGACTTTCCGCCCCGAGTGCTTTTGATCCAGCATCGGATCGTTCTTCTAACGCAAGAGCCGAGGGTGAAGCGCTCATGATGTCGTCCTCGCAAGATTATCGGTTTTATTAATCCCCGATTTAATATCGGGAAACGCTTGCGGCGTGGCGTGCTATTGGACGTTCGTGTATCTTAATCTGTTGTTATTAAATGTTTTTTTTAGCCATGGTTTTTTGAGACGTTGTTTTTTCAGCTGCTATGACTTAAGCGGTAGCGCAAGATCAGATAGCTCAGAAAACTTACCGGTGAAGGTCTTTGGCCGTGGGTAGGCAAGGTCGCCGTGCTTACTGGTATGTAGCCCTAAACTCACCAGTGATTCCGCCAGTTTCAGCGCGGCGGTAACACCTTCTACTACCGGCAGGCCCACTTCGTGACTAATCTGTTGGGTCAAGTTGGCCATGCCGCCGCAGCCTAAAACGATGGCGCCAATGCCATCTTCATCCCGCGCGCGGCAGCACTCTTCAACAATGCGCGTAAACGCCGCGTCAGGGTGATGCTCCAGATCCAACACGGGGATTTCAGCGGCGCGTATACGACGGCAGTGGTGGCTAAAGCCGTACTGCTGAAGCAGATGCTCGGCGATAATGCCGGTGCGGCCCAGGGTCGTGACGATGGAAAAGCGGGTGCTTACCAGAGTGGCCAGATGAAATGCTGCTTCGGCAATCCCAATTACCGGCGCACGGGTCAGTTCTCGTGCGGCAAGCAAGCCAGGGTCGCCAAAACAGGCCACTATATAGGCATCAATGCCGCCTTCGCGCTCGCCCTTGAGGACTTCTTCGGCCACCCCTACCGCACTGATCACTTCGTCGAAATGGCTCTCGATTGAAACCGGGCCAGCATCCGGCTGTGAAGCGCTCACCGTGGTAACAGCGCCTGCCTGGTGCTGTGCTGCCTGATGAATAGCAGCGGTCATGGACGCCGTGGTATTAGGATTGATAATTCGTATATGCACAGTAAGCGTTCCGTATGTAAACAATATGACTTTTATTGTATACAAAAATAGGGCGGTTTCTAGCGAGACGCAAGGGTCTAGGCGCCAATAAGCGACAAAAATGCTAGCCTAAAAGTTTGATCAATTGTTCAGGATTCAATGGTTTAACGACGTTTAAACTGAGAAACGCTATTAGTGTCAGAGGATTAGCGGCAAGCTGCGTTGCGGTACGCTATTAATGCCGCTATTTTGTATACAAATAATTAGTTGCCGCACTGGCATTGCTCATCGAATAGAAGCTAACCAGTGTTGGTCAGAAATATGACCGAAGGAGATAACGATGTCGTCCTCATCCATGGTGCATTACCCCCGTGATTTGATCGGTTACGGACGCAACCCGCCTCACGCCAATTGGCCCAATAAAGCCAAAATTGCCGTCCAGTTCGTGCTTAATTACGAAGAAGGCGGCGAAAATAGCGTGCTGCATGGCGATACCGGCTCGGAGCAGTTTCTGTCGGAAATCATCGGTGCACCGGCTTATCCAGATCGCCACTTGAGTATGGAGTCTATTTACGAATATGGCTCCCGCGCCGGGGTGTGGCGCATTTTGCGCGAGTTTGAAAAACGCGATCTACCGCTCACGGTGTTTGGCGTGGCCATGGCGCTGGAGCGCAATCCAGAGGTGGCTATGGCCTTTAAAGAGCTAGGCCACGAGATTGCCTGCCACGGCTATCGCTGGATTCATTATCAGGAAGTGCCCGAACACGTGGAGCGGGAGCATCTACAGCAGGCCATGGAGATTTTTCAGCGCCTTTACGGTGAGAAGCCCCAAGGCTGGTACACCGGCCGCGATAGCCCCAATACCCGGCGGCTGGTGCTAGACGAAGGCGGTTTCCTTTACGATAGCGACTATTATGGCGACGACTTGCCTTTTTGGACGCAGGTGACCGATAGTCAGGGCAGTGACCACAACCACCTGATTGTGCCCTACACGCTGGACAGCAACGATATGCGCTTCGCCGCGCCGCAAGGTTTTAACACTGCGGATCACTTCTTTACCTACCTGCGCGATGCCTTCGATGTGCTTTACGCAGAAGGGGAAGAGGCGCCCAAAATGCTCTCGGTGGGCATGCACTGCCGATTGTTGGGCCGCCCGGGGCGTTTTCGCGCGCTGCAGCGCTTTTTGGATTATATCGAAACCCACGACCGCGTTTGGGTCGCTCGCCGGGTCGATATCGCCCGTCACTGGGCAGAGCACCACCCGGCGCCAACCCGTTGAAAGGCAAAACAATGAAACAACCTACTTACTACGCTCCCGCCGGCGGGCACCCGCCGCAAACACAGATAACCGCTGATCGTGCCGTATTTACCGAAGCCTACGCGCTAATACCCAAAGGCGTGATGCGCGATATCGTCACCAGCAATCTGCCGTTCTGGGAAGGCACCCGGTTGTGGGTGCTGGCACGGCCGCTGTCCGGGTTTGCTGAAACGTTCTCCCAGTACATCATGGAAGTTCAGCCCCAGGGCGGTAGTGATAAGCCCGAGCCAGACTCCCAGGCGGAAGGGGTGCTGTTTATTGTTGAAGGTGAGTTAACGCTTACTTTATCGGGCGAGCGCCACGTTATGCAGCCCGGCGGCTATGCGTTTATTCCTCCTGGCAGTTCCTGGCAGGTGCGCAACGAATCAAACGTGCCGGTGCGTTTCCACTGGGTACGCAAGGCGTATGAATTTGTGGAAGGGCTCGAGGTGCCACAAGCGTTTGTGACCAACGAGCAGGATATTGCGCCTATCGAGATGCCGGGCACCGAAGGGCGCTGGGCTACCACGCGTTTTGTCGACCCTGCGGACGTTCGCCACGATATGCATGTCAATATCGTGACGTTCCAGCCCGGCGGCGTGATCCCCTTTGATGAAACCCATGTCATGGAGCATGGTTTATACGTGCTTGAAGGCAAGGCCGTTTATCACTTGAATCAAAATTGGGTAGAAGTAGAGGCGGGCGATTTTATGTGGCTACGCGCTTTCTGTCCCCAGGCCTGCTACGCCGCTGGCCCAGGGCCGTTCCGTTATTTGTTGTATAAAGATGTTAACCGCCACGCTTCTCTCAAATTGTCGTCACGCTAAGGAGCTGTAATGTTGACACTGAACGCCGAGCCGCTGACGGCCGAGGCCTTTGCCCCTTTTGGCGATGTGGTGGATGCACGTACCTCCGCGTCGTTTCCTATCAACGCCGGTCGCACTCAGCGCCACCATGATCTGGCGAAGGTCGAAACCCTGGGCGAAAACGCCCACACGCTGATCAACATCTTTGTTAGCCAGCCGGTCACACTGCCGCTTGAGCTCACGTTTCTAGAGCGTCATCCCCAGGGCAGCCAAGCGTTTATGCCGCTTCATCAGGAACGTTTTATCGTTGTAGTGGCGCCGCCCGGTGAATATATCAATCCTGACGAAGTGCGTGCTTTTGTGACCGATGGCCGCCAAGGCGTGAATTACCGCGCAGGCACTTGGCACGCCATTCAGTCAGTGCTAGAACGTGAGGGCGAGTTCTTGGTGGTGGATCGGGGCGGCGATGGCAATAACTGCGATGAGTTTCCCCTGGCAATTACCGTTATGTTGGAATAATACGTACATTTCGTGTTGCAGGGCTGTCATATAGAACGCGTTAAACTGATAAGCTAGTGTTATTAAACAAAGTCACTACACGCTCATTAGCATGGTTGGAATATTATGAACGCACTGCACTTCTCTACGATCCGTCGTACCAAAATTGTCGCCACCCTTGGGCCTGCCAGCGACCGTGAAGGCGTATTGGAGGCCATGCTCAAGGCGGGTGTTGATGTGGTGCGTCTTAATTTCTCTCACGGTACCGCCGATGATCACCGCCGCCGGTTAACCGAGGTGCGTGAAATTGCCGCCAAACTGGGCCGCAGCGTAGCGGCTCTAGGCGACCTCCAAGGTCCCAAGATCCGCATTGCGCGGTTTAGAGATGGCGCCGTGGTGCTTAAAGAAGGCCAGCCGTTTATTCTCGATATGGAACTCGACGGCGATGCCGGTGATATCCACCAAGTGGGTTGTGACTACAAAACCTTGTCACAAGATGTGGCTGCTGGTGATCGTCTGCTGCTAGATGACGGACGTTTGGTGCTGGATGTGGCTCGCGTTGAAGGGCAACAGGTACATACCACCGTGGTTGTGGGTGGCAAGCTCTCCAACCATAAAGGCATCAACAAGCAGGGCGGCGGCCTCTCCGCCCCGGCGTTGACCGAGAAAGACAAAGAAGACCTCAAAACCGCTGTTGATATTGGCGTCGACTATCTCGCGATTTCCTTCCCTCGTCATGCCGAAGATATGCTGGAAGCACGCCGTTTACTGGGCGAAGCGGGTAAGGACATTGGCCTGGTCGCCAAGGTCGAGCGCGCTGAAGCGGTCGCTGATGATGCCACCCTGGACGGCATTATCGAAGCTTCCGAAGCGGTCATGGTGGCACGCGGTGATTTAGGCGTAGAAATTGGCGATGCCAAGTTGGTTGGCGTTCAGAAACGTATGATCAAGCGGGCGCGTTCTCTTAACCGTGCGGTGATTACCGCAACGCAGATGATGGAAAGCATGATTTCGGCGCCGCTACCCACTCGCGCCGAAGTGTTTGATGTGGCCAACGCGGTATTGGATGGCAGCGACGCGGTCATGCTCTCAGCGGAAACCGCCGCGGGTGACTATCCGTTGGAAACGGTAGAAGCAATGTCGCGTGTTTGCTTGGGTGCAGAGCGTGAAAAATCTGCCCAGGAGTCTGGTCACCGTATTCATGAAGGCTTTACTCGCCCAGATGAAACCATCGCGCTTTCTGCCATGTATGCTGCGAACCATATGACTGGCATTACCGCGATTGCCTGCATGACATCGTCGGGCTATACGCCATTGATCGCGTCGCGCATTCGTTCCGGCCTGCCGATTGTGGGCTTGGCGCATAACCCTATCGCTCAGCGCCGTATGGCACTTTACCGTGGGGTCGTTTCGCTGCCGTTTGATACCTCTGATATGACACCCACCGAGCTAAACGACCGTGCGCTGGAACTGTTGGTGAAGACCGGTATCTCCAAAGCAGGCGATCACGTGATCCTTACCCGCGGCGACCATATGAATGCTCATGGTGGTACCAATACCATGAAGGTGATGGAGATTACCGATCAGCATGCTGAGCCTAGCAACAGCTAATGTAGCTCGCGGGCTGCTGCTGGTCTGCTTGTGTTTGCTATTAACAGGCTCCCCCGTGAAAGCGGGGGAACCTCCTATTGTGGCGGCAGCCTCTGATCTGCAGTTTGCGCTGACGGAGGCCGCGGAGCAGTTTCAACAAGAAACCGGCCACGCGCTGCGGTTGAACTTTGGTTCGTCGGGCAACTTCCGTCGCCAAATCGCCCAGGGCGCACCTTTCGAGCTGTATCTTTCTGCTGATGAGCGCTATGTTCAGGCGCTTTATAATGAGGGCCACACCAAAGACGAGGGCGTTATTTACGCCATTGGTCGGTTAGTGTGGCTGCAGCGCGCAGGGCGCGGTGATTTGCCCAGTGCTGATGCGCCGCTTACTGGGGTAGAGGCCGCGCTGAAAGCACAAGGAACTACGGAACGTATCGCCCTGGCGAATCCTGAGCACGCGCCTTATGGCGTGGCGGCGAAGCAGACGCTTGAGCACGCCGGGCTTTGGGAGCCAACTGAGCCTCTGCGAGTGCTGGGAGAAAATGTCTCACAAGCGGCACAGTTTGCGCTTTCCGACGATGCGCGCGGTGGTCTGGTGGCTTATTCCTTGGCCTTAGCGCCTGCGCTTAGTGAACGCAGTGAGTACGTACTTATACCTGAAGCCTGGCATAGCCCGCTTCGACAACGCATGGTGTTGACCAATCAGGCGGGAGAAGTGGCCATTGATTTTTATCACTGGTTACAGCAACACGAAGGGCAATCCATCTTGCGCCGTTACGGTTTTAGCGTTGAATAATGGATGGCTCTTAATGGATTGGTCGGCACTCTCGGTTTCGCTACGCCTCGCGGCTTTCACCTGCCTCATTCTTCTACCCATCGCTATATGGTTAGGCCGCTCTCTGGCCTATACGCGTTTCCGGGGCAAAGGACTATGCGAAGCGCTGATTGCACTACCGCTGGTATTGCCGCCTACCGTACTGGGCTTTTATCTGCTGTTGAGCTTTGGCCGTGATGCGCCGGTGGGCTCGCTTTGGGCAGAAATGACCGGCAGCGGGCTGAATTTCACTTTCTCGGGCATATTACTGGCCTCCCTGATCGCCAATCTACCGTTTGCTGTGCAGCCCATTCAGCGTGCCTTTGAGCACGTGCCCCACAACCTGCGCGAAGCGGCCTGGTGCAGCGGCTTGAGCCCCTGGCAAACGCTGCTGCGTATCGAACTGCCCTTGGTGTGGCCAGGCATTATGTCAGCGGCAGCGCTCACCTTTGCCCATACGCTGGGCGAATTCGGCGTCATATTGATGGTGGGGGGCGCTATCGATGGCGAAACCCGCACCCTTGCCATTGCCATCTATGATCGCGTTCAAGCCTTTGACGAACAGGGCGCGGCGCAGATGTCGGCGCTGTTGCTGTTGGTATCGTTTATTACCTTGGGGCTTGTCTATGGACTGGCCGGGCGCAGGCGGTGGGCACGTGGCTGAGTCGTGTATCGCAAGCCTGCGTGTGGCGGTCAATCAAACGGGGCCGATTCCACTGGCCGCCGATTTTATCTGCCAACCTGGGGAACTGCTGGCGCTGGTAGGGCCGTCGGGTAGCGGGAAAACCACGCTGCTGCGCACTATTGCCGGGCTCTATCGCCCTCAAAATGGGCGTGTGGAATGCGCTGGCGACGTTTGGTTTGATGCTGAACGTAAGCATTCACTTCCGCCCCAGCATCGGCAAGTTGGCATGGTGTTTCAGGACTATGCGCTGTTTCCTCACTTAACCGCGTTAGAAAATATTCAACTGCCGCTGCGTCACCTGCCTCAACCTCAGCGCCGAGAACAGGCGGAACAGTGGCTGGCCAAGGTGCGTTTAGACGGGCTGGGCAAGCGCTACCCGAATGCGCTTTCCGGTGGGCAGCGCCAGCGTGTCGCGCTGGCCCGCGCCTTGGCCCGCGATCCGAAAGTGCTGTTGCTCGATGAGCCGTTTTCAGCGGTGGATCAAGTGACCCGTCGGCGTTTGCAGCGCGAACTGGCGCTGCTCCGCCAGCAAATCGAGATTCCCATCGTGCTGGTGACGCATGACCTGGAGGAAGCCACTGCACTGGCTGATCAAATCTGCGTGTTGCATAACGGTGTAAGCCTTCAGCAGGATTCGCCCGAGGCACTGTTCAGCCGCCCAGCCACGCCGCTAGTAGCACGCTTGCTGGACCGCCATAATCTCTTTGAAGGCACCGTCGTAGAGTTAGAAGGCCAGCGTCGCCTGCAGTGGGGGAAAACTTACCTGGAAGTCGCTGAAGGGCTCGCCAACCTGTCACTGGGTGAGACCGTGGCCTGGTATTTGCCGCCTTCCGATATTGTGCTTCACCGGCGTGATCGGCCGTCGCAAGGCGAGCGGGAAAACCCGCTGGCTGCCACGGTCAGTGAGGTAGTGGTGTTGGGTGGCATTACGTCAGTTTCCTTAAGCGTTGGCCACGGTGATATGTTACGTTTCGACATTGCCACCCATGCTGCACGTCGCAATCAGTTAACCCGCGGGGCAGTGGTGAATGTTTCACTGCTGGCGGCAGGAATACACCTGTTGCCAGGCCACCGAGTTCGCGCAGATGCGCATGACAAAAGGAAGTAAGCATGGATCACACGCGTCGCACGCTGCTTAAAGCATCGTTACTGTTACCGCTGGCGGCGCTGCTGCCGATGTCGTTACTCAGCTCGTTTGCCTGGGGGCAGGCAACGAAAGAGATGCAGACGCTGGCGCTGGCTATTCATAGCGAGGGCGGGCCGCACCGCTTAGAGGTTGAGGTGGCGGAAACATCCTCTCAGCGACAGCGCGGATTGATGGGGCGTGAGAGCCTGCCGGAAGCGCAGGGAATGCTATTTCGTTTTGAGAATGAGCAATCGGCCAGTAACGCCTTCTGGATGTATAACACGCTGATTCCCCTCGATATTGCCTTCATCGATGCGAATGGCCGTATTGTGGCGATTAACACCATGCCGCCCTGCGAATCTACTTCGCCGAGTGACTGCCCCTCTTATCCAGCGGGTGCGACGTATCATTCAGCGCTAGAGGTTAATGGCGGCTACTTTGCCGAGCGCGGCATCAAAGTAGGCGACTGTGTGTCTATCCCTGAAGACGCCGGCTTCTGCCAACCTGAGAATTAAGCGGGGCGAGGGTTGCGACGAAACTTCAGCACAATCAGAGCGATACCCGCGACTACTAAGCCACCGCCCACCAGTTTATGAAAGCCTAGGCTATCGCCCATCAATAGCGCGCCTAGGCCGACCGCCAATACCGGTACGAGCAGCGTCATGGGTACTACGCGATTAACCGGATGGCGGCGCAACAGCGCGTACCAAATCCCGTAAGCCACAATTGACGACATGACCGCGGTGTACACCATCGCTCCCCAGCCTGCCCAGCTTGCCTGCCGCATCGCCTGCCACTGACCGCTTTCAAACAGCCACGAGCCCAGCGCTACCTGGGGCACTGCAAATAGCGCCACCCAACCTGCAAGCGCTAAGAGGGCGATGGGTGGGCCGCGTTTAATCAATAGCTGCGATACCGCCCAACCGAGAGCGCTCATCAATAAAATACTGAGCGGCAGAGGCGAAGGCAGTGTGGGCCCTCCGGCGAGTACGATCACTCCGGCAAACGAGAGTAGCAGCCCCGCGATACGTTTGGGTCCCAGCTTCTCTTTAAGAAATACCACGGCTAGCAGCGTCGCAAAAGGCGTACCCATTTGTACCAACAGCGCCCCAGTGCCTGCTTCGGCCTGCCCCAAGCCAATAAATAGCAGGGCAAAGTGGAGACTGCCGAAGGTGATGGATAACAGCAGCAAAAACGGCAGCTGTGCCCGCGCTACCGGGTAGAAGGGCACCAGCAGCACCGCGACCAGCATAAAGCGCAGCGTGGTCATCAACAGCGGCGGCAGCTCCACCATACCGACCTTGATCACAATGATATTCAGCGCCCAAATGACGATAACAAATAGGCCAAGCAGCAGGTCGCGTAGGGGCACATTGATGTCCGTTCATTGATGTTTTTTGCTAGATGAAAACGAGCGTCATTGCATACGCTGCGCGATCTCTCGCCACAGTGCAGCGTAGGCGCGACCGCCTGGACTGCTGCGGGCGAAATGCCCGACTGGCGCGCGTTCGACACCCATGCGCTCGACCGCACTAGCGTTTGGCACGGTCGTGGACAAGCGCCTCGGCCAGCGCTCGCTGAGACTCTCCATCACCTCGCGGTGGAGGGTTTTGCGGCGGTCGGCGAGGGTTACGAACGGCCAGATCGGGCAAGCCTGCTCGACCGCGTCAAGATGACCGTCCAGTTGCTCGAGGGTGCGCAACGATAGGGTCGTCGGCACTACCGGCACCAGTAGAGCATCGACGCTGGAGAATATCTGGTCGGCGAGTGCCGACAGGCTCGGCGGGCAGTCGAGTATCACCAGGTCGTAACTGTTCATTACTGGCTTGAGAATCTTGCGCAGCCGACTAGGCTTGCGGGTTTCCATCGACGCTTCCAGGTCGCGTGAACCCAGCGCCGCAGGCAGCAGGTCGAGCCCCTCAATGTCGGTCTCGCGGATCGCCCGATCAAGGTCGGCCTTGCCCTTGACCAGTTTGTCGACACCACCGCGCACTTTGGGTTTGCTGCGCAGGTAGAAGGTGGTGGCTGCCTGGGGGTCGATATCCCACAGCAACACTCGCCTGCCGTCGCGTGCCGCTTCAGCGGCGAGATTGACGGCGGAAGCGGTCTTGCCCACGCCGCCCTTGATACTGTAAAGCGCCAGCATCTGCATGGGAAACTCCTTGATTGGTAACTGTTTTAGTCTAACCGATTGGCCCACACGGATACGTGACGTTTCTATGACGGCGTTGGTGTTAGTAGCTCCACACCGCTGTGATACACGCCGAAAGTCGGTCGTTAATAGCCGATAGAATGGCTTTCCTTCCCCTCAAGAATACCTACAATGGAGTGCTTATCGCCAACATGCACGCAATGCGCACCGTTATTTAGGCGATACAGTGATAGACCTCCTAATAAAGTCACCATAAAAATCGATAAAAAAGGATCTACTATGACGCTTTCACGCTCAATGGCTCGTTTCACTGCCGGCTTGGCCGGTGCGGCACTACTTTCCGCTTCCCTTTCTGCCCAAGCCCGCGAACTCTCGGTTTCTACCGTTTTGTCTGACGCTTTCCCCTGGGGTCAGGCGGCGGAGAAGTGGGCAGAACTGGTCGAGGAACGCAGCGGTGGTGAACTCACGCTGCGCGTTTACCCCAACTCTCAACTGGTTTCCGGCGACCAAACCCGCGAATTTTCCGCTATGCGTTCTGGGCTAATCGACGCTGCGGTGGGCTCGACGATCAACTGGTCGCCCCAGGTGCCGGAACTCAATCTGTTCTCCTTACCGTTTTTCATTCCCGATGAAGCCGCCGTTGATGCGGTTACCGGTGGGGAAGCCGGTGAATTGGTGTTCGAGGCGATTGAATCCCGTGGTGTTATGCCATTGGCGTGGGGTGAAAATGGCTTCCGTCAGGTCTCCAACTCACGCGGGCCAATCAGTCAGCCGGATGACCTGGACGGTCTGAAAATTCGTGTGGTGGGTTCGCCGCTGTTCCAGGATACGTTCTCAGCACTGGGCGCCGACCCCACCCAAATGAGCTGGACCGATGCCCAGCCAGCGTTGACGACAGGCGCGGTAGATGGCCAAGAAAACCCGCTTTCGGTGTTTGACGTGGCGCGTATTGATCAAGTGGGCCAGGCGCATTTAACACTCTGGAACTACATGAATGATCCGCTGATTTTTGCCGTCAACCAGCAGGTATGGCAGTCACTCGATGAAGAGCAGCAAACCATGCTGCGTGAAACCGCCAAGGAAGCTGGTGAGTGGGAAATCGCCATGACCCGTGAAGAGGAGAGCGAGCGATTAGCGGCGATTCAAGAGCGCGGTGTGACGGTGACCGAGCTTTCTGATGAGCAGTACCAGGCGTTTGTCGATGCGACACAGTCCGTTTATGAGAAATGGGCACCGCGTATTGGTGAAGAGGTGGTCGACGCCGCACAAACGGCTATCGACGCACGTTAATTACCTATGATGTTCTAACTCCCGGCCCGCAAGGCTGGGAGTTTTTTGCTGTGAGGCTGCCATGAAAGGCTTTCCTGATGCACGCCCCGAGCGCTGGCTGGGCGCGCTGGCGTTAATCATTATCTCATTGATCAGCCTAGGTAATGTCATTACCCGCTATCTGACCGGTGGCTCTTTTTCGTTTACGGAGGAGTTTTCGGTGTTTTTGTTGGTGGTGCTGACGTTTGCCGGTGCTTCGGTGGCGCTGCGGCGCAACAGGCATATTCGCATCGGTTTTTTGGAGCGTGCACTGCCGCCCAAGTACCGCCGTGCGCTGATTGTTTTTCAAGCGCTGTGCGGTGCCATTGTGCTGGGTTTGATCACTTGGTATGGCGGCAAGTTGGCTTGGCAGGAGTATCAGTGGGAGTCGCTTTCGCCTGGGCTGGGGTTGCCGCAGTGGTGGTATTTGGTTTGGCTGCCCGTGCTTTCCGCGGCCATGTTATGGCGCTTGTTCCAGCAGACCGCTGACCGTTTGACGGGGAGGCTCACCGATGAGCCCTGATGTGTGGATGATTCTGGCCTTTGCAGGCTTGCTGATTGCGGGTGTGCCGGTGGCGTTTTCATTAGCGCTTTCCGGGGCTGTCGGCATCTTGCTTGGCTTGTCGCCGGATATGCTGGCGACCTTGGGCACTAATACCTATAACAGCATCGCCAAGTACCCCTTGATTGCGATTCCGTTATTCATTTTAACCGGGCTTATCTTTGAGCGTTCCGGTGTGGCGCTTCGCTTGGTGCGTTTTGCCCAGGCGCTGATTGGTCCTCGCCACGGCGGCTTGGCGCTGGTCGCGGTGTTGGTATGTATGATTATGGGCGGCATGAGCGGCTCTGGCCCTGCCGATGCGGCGGCCGTGGCGATGGTGATGCTGCCCAGCATGACCAAAGCGGGCTACCCCAAGCCGTTTTCGGCCACGCTGATTGCGGCCTCAGCCTCGACGGCGATTCTTATACCGCCGTCAGTGGCACTGATTCTTTACTCGATTGTGGTGCCCGGTGTTGATTTGCGAGCGCTGTTTGCTGCGGGGCTGTTTCCTGGCGTGTTGGCGGGGATAGCACTGCTGGTGCCTGCCATGATCGTTTCCAAACGCTACGGTTGGGAGGGCGGCACGCCAGTAGAAGGTGCCGAACGACTCAGTGTAAAAGCCACCTTTAAGCAGGCGATACCGGCGCTGTTTGCGCCGGTGCTGATTTTAGGCGGCTTGCGTTCAGGCTTGTTTACACCCACTGAAGCCGCCGTGGTGGCGGTGGCCTATGGCGCGATTGTCGGGCTTTTTCTTACTCGCGAACTGTCGCTACGCGATTTGTGGGAACTGTTAGGCGAGGCGGCGATTATCTCGGGGGTGGTGATGCTGATTATCGCGCTGGCCGGTATTTTTGCCTGGGCGGGCACCATGCTGGGCACCTTCCGCCACTTGGCGGAGTGGATCATTAGCCTGACTGACAACGGCGTGCTGCTGCTTATTCTGGTGATGTTGGCGGTGCTGGTCGCCGGGATGCTGCTGGATGCGATCTCGATTTATCTGATTATGATGCCGATCTTGATCCCCGTGATGCAGCACTTTGAATGGAACCCGGTGTGGTTCGGTATTCTATTGGCAATGAACATTGCTATTGGCCAGTTTACCCCGCCGGTGGCGGTGAATTTGATGGTGACGACCGAGGTGGCCAAAATTCGTTTGGAGCATACGCTCGGCTGGGCGCTGCTGTTTGTGGTGGCGATGGGGTGTGCGCTGGCGCTGGTGGCTATTTTCCCCGCTATCGCGCTGTGGCTGCCTACCGTGTTGGGCTATAACGTTTGATGTGGGCTCAGAAATTAGTGACCATAAGGCATTGCTCATGTCTAACAAGCAGTGCATATCCTTATCCCCTATGCCAAAACGGTATAGGGATTAACGCTTACTAAACGTTACCAACCACTAAACTACTATCTACCAAGCTGAAATGCGTTTTAAATAGCGATAGGTACTGCGGCATGTCGTTAAGCACGCTTTTTTCGCTAAAGGCTTAGTTTTTCGCTAAAGTAGTATTAGCAGGCAGCCAATGGGTGCTTGTAACAGATTGTCTTAAAAACAGTTTGTCTTGAAAATAGAATGTCTTGAAAAACGTTTTGGAGCAAAATCACCTATGGGAACAATTCACTAGGTGAGCCCAAAGCGTGCAGTGCTCATAACATCAATATAAAGAGGTGTGTTCATGAAACGCCATACGTTTTCTACCGCTGCTTTCTCCGGTGCGCTACTGGCCGCCGCTGCCTTCGCCTCTCCGGCGATGGCACAGGATGACGAGCAATTCATCACCATCGGCACCGGTGGCCAAACCGGCGTTTACTACGTCGTAGGGCAGTCGATCTGTCGTTTGGTTAATCGTCTTGAAGACGCTGATATTAAGTGTAACGCACCTTCCACCGGTGGTTCTGTCGCCAATATCAATGGCATCAAGTCCGGCGAATTGGACATGGGTGTCGCTCAATCGGATGTTCAGTACCAAGCCTACAATGGTACCGGGAATTTCGAAGGCGAGCCCTATGAGGACCTGCGGGCTGTGTTCCGTGTCCACGGTGAGCCATTGACCCTGCTTGCACGTGCTGATTCAGGCATCGAGACACTCGATGATTTGGAGGGCAAACGCGTCAATATCGGTAACCCAGGCTCAGGCCAGCGCAACACCATGGAAGTGGTGATGGACGCCAAGGGCTGGACCGAAGATACTTTCTCTTTGGCATCTCAGCTTGATGCGGCCGAGCAAGCAGCGGCACTCTCCGACAATAACGTCGATGCCATGGTGTATGTCGTTGGTCACCCCAATGGTTCCATCCAAGAAGCGACCACCACTGTTGATGCTCGTTTGATTCCGCTGAATGACGAAGACATTCAGGGCATCATCGATGAATACCCGTACTACTCCGCATCGGTTATTCCGGGTGGTCTGTATCGCGGCAATGACGAAGATGTCGAAACTTTCGGTGTAGCAGCGACATTTGTCACCACTGCTGAAGCTGACGAAGAAGTTATCTACCAGACTGTAAAAGCGGTTTTTGATAACTTTGATCGTTTCAAGCAGCTGCATCCGGCTTTCGAGAACCTAGTTCCAGAAGAGATGGTAACTCAGGGCCTTTCCGCACCGTTGCATGATGGGGCGGCGCGTTACTACCGTGAGCAAGGCTGGATTGAGTAATCCTTCAGCCTGAGGTGTTGCTACCTTAGTAAGAAATGCGCGGTTACCCCAGGGTGCCGCGCATTTTGGTTTAGGATATTGATAGGGCGTCTAAAAAATTGATAGGACGCCTAAAATGTTGATAGGACGTCTAAAATGTTGATAGGGCGTCTAGGATGTTAATAGGGCATTTCGATATGGCAATGATGCGTCAATCGACTCGGAGCAGGGCAGTCATATGACAGAAGATAAGAACAGGCCTTCGGGAGCCGGAGAAGACTTGGAGGATATGGTCGCCTCCAGCGACACGGGAGCCCGCAAACCGGCCGGTATGCCCGGCAAGCTCTTGGTAAGCATTGCGGCAGCGTGGTCACTTTTTCAATTGTGGATCGCATCCCCAGTGCCCTTCGTTCTGGGTTTTGGCGTGTTTAGTGCCACGGAAGCCCGCTCTATTCACTTAGCCTTTGCGCTGTTCCTGGCGTATATGGCCTATCCGGCACTCAAGCGCTCGCCGCGCGACCGTGTGCCGATCCAGGATTGGGTGCTGGCAGCGGCGGCGGCCTTTTGTGGCGCTTACATGTTCATGTTTTACGAGCAGTTATCGCAACGCCCCGGCGCACCAATACTGCAGGACGTTATTATTGGCATCGCCGGGATACTGCTGCTGCTCGAGGCGACGCGTCGAGCGCTTGGCCCGCCGTTAATGATTGTGGCGTCAGTTTTTCTTCTCTATAGCCTGGCTGGCCCTTGGATGCCGGGGATTCTTTCCCATGGTGGGGTGAGCCTCTTTGGTTTGATTAATCATCAGTGGTTAACAACTCAAGGGGTCTTCGGTATTGCGCTGGGCGTCTCAACCAGCTTCGTATTTCTGTTTGTGTTGTTCGGTGCTCTGCTCGATAAGGCGGGCGCTGGCAATTACTTTATCAAGGTGGCGTTTTCGCTGCTTGGCCACTATCGCGGTGGGCCGGCGAAAGCCGCCGTGGTGGCCTCTGCCATGACTGGTCTGATTTCTGGCTCCTCAATTGCCAATGTGGTGACCACCGGTACCTTTACGGTGCCGATGATGAAGCGTGTAGGGTTTTCCGCTGAAAAGGCGGGGGCTGTCGAAGTGGCATCGTCGGTCAACGGACAGATTATGCCGCCGGTGATGGGGGCGGCCGCTTTTTTGATGGTCGAATATGTCGGTATTTCTTATGTAGAGGTGATTAAGCATGCTTTCCTGCCCGCGCTGATCTCCTATATCGCGCTGGTCTACATCGTTCATCTTGAGGCCTTAAAAGCCAATATGAAGGGGCTGCAAAGCAGCAACCCACCTAAGCCGCTGGTCAATAAGGTGATCGGTTTTCTCGGTGGTTTGCTACTCATGATGGTCACCGCCTTAGCGGTTTATTACGGCCTTGGCTGGCTCAAGCCGGTGTTGGGTGAGGCGACGCCCTGGGTGGTGGCTGTTGGGCTTACGGTTATTTATATCGCTCTTCTCAAGCTGGCGGCCGGTTACCCCGAGCTTGAGCTCGATGATCCTAACGAACCGATTTATTCGCTACCGCAAACCAAGCCCACAGTGCTGGTTGGCTTGCAGTACATCCTGCCGGTGATTGTGCTGGTCTGGTGTCTGATGGTGGAGCGCTTATCGCCAGGGTTGTCGGCGTTCTGGGCCACTGTGTTCATGATTTTTATCATTCTTACTCAGCGCCCGATCACATCGATTTTTCGCGGACGCAGCGATATGCGTGCGGATCTGCGTGAAGGTGCGATGGATCTGTGGAATGGCCTAGTCACCGGCGCCCGCAACATGATCGGCATCGGCATTGCGACGGCCACCGCCGGTATTATCGTCGGTGCCGTATCGCAGACCGGGGTGGGTCTGGTGCTAGCCGAGGTGGTGGAAACGCTGGCCATGGGTAACTTGATGCTGATCTTGCTGCTTACCGCAGTGCTTAGTTTGATTCTCGGCATGGGGCTACCCACGACAGCAAACTATATTGTCGTATCGGCACTGCTGGCACCGGTCATCGTCAACTTGGGCGCTGAAAATGGCTTGCTGGTACCGTTGATTGCGGTACACCTGTTCGTGTTCTATTTCGGCATCATGGCGGATGTAACACCCCCCGTGGGCTTAGCATCCTTTGCCGCGGCAGCCGTATCCGGCGGTGATCCCATTCGAACCGGCTTTCAGGCGTTCTATTACAGCCTTCGTACCGCGGCGCTACCGTTCCTGTTTATCTTCAATACGGATCTGCTTCTCATTGATGTGACCTTCCTTCAGGGGATACTGATCTTTGTAGTGTCGACCATCGCGATGCTGATCTTCGCCGCCGCGACCCAAGGCTTTATGATTACGCGCAGCCGCTGGTATGAGTCTATCTTGCTGCTGCTGATTGCATTCACGCTGTTCCGACCCGGTTTCTGGATGGACATGATTCATGATCCCTACGAATCCATCCCGCCCGCGCAGTTCGTCGAAGCGCTAGGCGATGTGGACGAAGACTCCACTTTGCGCCTGCAGATTGCCGGTCTCGATGATTATGGCGACCCCATGACCACCTACATGACCCTGCCAGTACCTGAAGGTGAAACAGGCCAAGAGCGGCTTGATAACTTGGGTATGGAGCTCTTTATCGAGGATGGCACGGCGACCGTTGACATGGTGACTTACGGCAGCCAAGCGGCAGAGCTTGGTTTCGACTTCGATCAAGAAATTATCGAGGTTCTGGCCCCCGTCGACCGCTGGACAAAAGAGCTAATGTGGATTCCTGCCTTCTTGCTCTTTGGGTTGATTGTATTGATGCAGCGTCGGCGTCGTGACAACACGCAAGCTGCTGCCACCGCATGAAGGAGAGTGCCATGTACAGTAAGATCATGTTGCCGGTGGATTTGAACGAGGAGTCTTCCTGGTCGAAGGCGCTGCCCACAGCATTGACGCTATGTCGCACTTTCGGCGCCTCGCTTCATGTGGTGACGGTACTGCCGGACTATCGCATGCCCATGGTGGGTTCCTACTTCCCCAAGGACTTCGCCAAAAAAGCGCATGTCGCGATCACCGATGCGCTTCATGCGTTCATCAAGACGAATGTGCCCGATGACATTCAGGTGCAAAGTGTCATTGTGGATGGTTCGCCTTGGGAGGCCATTATCAAAGCCGCTAAGAAACTGGATGTGGATCTGATCGTCATGGCCTCTCACAATAAGCGTAAGTTTGTCGATTATGTGCTCGGCCCTAATGCAGAGCACGTTGTGCACCATGCCAAAATGTCGGTAATGATTGTGCGCTAGACATTCAAAGCGTCACGTAGCAAAAACCAAAAACTCCGGGCAGCTAGTCCGGAGTTTTTTATGGCTGGTACCTAAAGTTGGCTACATACGCTTTTGCTAACGCAGCAATTAAATTGGCGTTTTAAGACCTTCTCATGGATTTTTTGTACGCATAACCTTTCAGGCAACGCCTCGTGTCTTCAGGTCAGCTACATTAAGAGAGCATTAAGAAAGCACTGAGAGAATGCACTGAAAATAGTGTTAAGCCATTAAGTTGGCATTAATGCCAGCAGCGCTAACAAGCGCTGATGCTTTGAGGTAAATCCTGAATTCAGGACCTAGTATCAGGTACAACAGGAGTGATGCCATGAATGCGGCTACAACAAAAACAAACCACCATTCAGATCAGCCCAGCGTTAAAATTACTATTAATAAGGTCGGATTGGATCGGCCTAGAGCGTGGTTGGCCGCGGGTGTAGAGGATTTTCGCCGCGCAACGGTGGTCAGTCTTTCGTATGGCATGTTTTGGGTCGGCTTGAGTATTGCTATCACCCTGGGCGCATTCACGCTGGGGTACTGGTATTGGCTGCTACCCATGATTGCTGGCTTTATGTTTATTGGGCCCTTGGTCGCGGTAGGTTCGTATGGCATCAGCCGAGCCTTAGAACGGGGGCAAGTGCCTAACCTGGGGGATGCATTCGGAAGCTGGAGACCCCACGCCGGTCAATTGGCGATGATGGGGGTCATGATGATGATCTTCTTTCTGGCCTGGATTCGTTTGGCTACTCTGCTGTTTGCCCTGTTTTTTGGTTTCGAAGTTCCCAGCCCCGCCACACTGTATACCGCGCTACTGACGACGTCTGAAGGGTTGGGCATGCTCGCTGTCGGTACGGTCGCTGGTGGCATTTTAGCCTTCGGCGCGTTTGCTATTAGCGTCGTGGCGATACCCACATTGATGGATCAAGACTTAACCTTTATGGAAGGGATTGAAGCCAGCGTACGCTGTGTTGCCCGGAACTTTCGCGTGATGCTGTTGTGGGCGGTGATTTTAACGCTGTGTGTGTTGGTGGGTGTGATGACATTCTATATTGGCTTGGCGCTAATCTTGCCAGTATTAGGTCACGCCAGCTGGCATGCCTATGAAGATTTAGTGCGCTTCGACCCGATTGAGAAAATTAGCTCGTAACTCGACTGTGAATAGCGAATAACGCTTCCATTACGAAAAAAACATTACCAAAAAAACAGTATTGAGCCTGACCTATTTAAGGAGATAGCGTAATCTTTATGCTGTCTCCTTTTATTTCTGGGCATTTAAACCAACGGGTCTTTTGGCGTGAGGTGTTGACTGTGAAAGCGTTATTAATGGGGTGGGTTGTGCTGATATTCAGCATTCCCCTAGCGGGACTCGCTGAAACAGCCGATGACTTAGAGGAACCCAGTGGGCCGGTTATTTTGACCGTTAGCGGTAATGTTGGCCTTACGAACGTTGGTAGTGAGGCGCAGTTTGACCGTGCCATGTTAGAGGCGTTACCACAGCACGAGTTCGATACCACCACACCCTGGACAGAAGCTAGTAATCACTATCGCGGACCTTTAATGCGCGACCTACTGGCGCGTTTAAACGCGGAAAGCGATACGGTACACGTCGTCGCCCTGAACGGCTACGAAGCGGAAATACCGGTGAGCGATTTCGAAGAGTATGACGTTATCTTAGCCCTTGAAAAGGATGAAAAAGCGATCCCCATTCGTGAGTACGGTCCGTTATGGGTGCTTTATCCCTTTGATCAGGATGAAGCGCTGTTAAGCGAAAAAATACGCTTCAGGGCGGTATGGCAGGTTATGCATATTGATGTTCGCTAGCGCTTCAACCGCGCACGCTGCCAGCCTGCTGCGTTATCCCCGTCGTTTTAAGCTCGTTGCCATCGTTGCAGTATCGCTATTTGCCGCGGCGTTGGTCGTCGCTACCCTGGCTGCCTGGCGGCAGGAAAATCTCACCCAGAGCCTGCGTGAAGATACCGCCTGGGTGGTTTATAAGCTGGACCGCGATGCGGTACAGCTCCTGAACCATCTATTGGCAGTGACGCGTGAGCCGCTTACGTCCGAGACGCATGATGAGCTAAACCTACGCTTTGAGCTGTTATATAGCCGCATTACGCTGCTCAATGAGGGTGAGGTCAGCACGTTATTGCAACAGATTGGTACGGCTCGGGAATTATTGGGCCAAATCCAGCAACAGCTGGATGTGCTGGATAGTATGTTTTATCCCTATGGTGGGCCTGAAATCGATGGGGGAATTGATCCATTACCGGTGGCGGTGCTGGAAGAGGAATTGCAGGCGCTAACGCAGTTAACAGAGCGTCTGGTTATTGCGATTAATGGCTATTTGGCCGAGTCGGCGACCGAAGAGCGCGCCCAGCTCAGCCTGCTCTACAAGCTCCTCATGTCACTAATCGTCGGAATGAGCTTAGCGGCTTTTCTGGTGATTGCTTTCCTGGTGCGCGAAATGCGCGAAAGTGCGGCGGTCAGGCGCGAGCAGGAGCAATTAGGCCAGCAATTGGAAGTTACTGCCAAACAGGCGCAGGCGGCGAATCAAGCAAAGTCAGACTTTCTCGCCATGGTCAGTCACGAAATTCGTACCCCGCTGAACGGTGTGATTGGAATGAGTGAATTATTACGTGAATCGGCGAGTCCCGCTCAGGTAGAGGATTACGCTCACACGATTCACGATAGTGCCAATCAACTGCTGACAATGATCAACGAAATCCTCGATTTTTCTAAAATCGAAGCAGGCCACCTGACCCTGGAAACATCGCCTACTGCGCTAAAACCACTTATTGATAGTGTGGTGGTACTGCTTGCACCCAGGGCAGAAGTTAAAGGATTGACGTTTACGGTTAACATCGACCCACTGGTACCTGCCTGGGTGTTGATCGATGCTGCCCGCCTGCGGCAGATCCTGCTAAACCTGATCGCCAATGCGATCAAGTTCACTGACCATGGCGAGGTAAGCGTCAAGGTCTCCTCTACGGTAGAACAGCTATTATTTGAGGTGATCGACACCGGTTGTGGCTTGAGCGAGCAGCAGCAAGAGCGGCTTTTTGAGCCTTTTCAGCAGGCGGATGAGTCAGTGGCCCGCCGCTTTGGTGGAACGGGGCTGGGGCTTGCGATCTGCAAGCGGTTAAGCGAAGCCATGCAAGGGCGGTTAGGGGTCAAGAGCCAATTAGGCCAGGGAAGTACCTTCTGGTGCCAGTTGCCCTTGGTAGCAGCCGATCCTGTTTCAGCGTCACTGCCCGTGATGCCTAAACGCGATTTTTCCGGCACAACGCTGCTGCTGGTGGAGGACAATGCGGTCAACCGCAAAGTCGCCATTGGCTTGTTATCGCGCCTAGGCTGCGATGTGATCTGGGCAGAGAATGGTCATGACGCCTTGGCAATGGCCCAGTCACAGCAGGTACAACTCATCTTTATGGATATCCAGTTGCCCGATATAGATGGCTTGTTGGTCACTCAGCGCTTACGCGAACAGGGTGGCTGGCTGGCGAGTGTTCCTATCGTCGCCATGACGGCAGGCGGCGCTGAAGATGATCGTCAACGCTGCTTGGCTGCGGGCATGAATGATTACATTACCAAGCCACTGTCGCTTTCGGCGTTAAGTAATGTGCTGGCGTTACAGCTTTTTGCCGCTCCCGACACGGCTCCTGTACCAGCATTAGCGGGAATACAAACGCCAACCGAGGAGCCGCCGTTACTGAATGTCGACACTCTCACTATGCTGAAAACGTCACTGGAAGAGTCGAGCCTGAGCCAACTGGCGATGCTTTACCATCAGCAAGTCAGCGATTACACCGAGCAACTGACTACCTGCCTAGTGGCAACCCCACTGACACCAGAGCAGCACCATCAAGTCATGCGTTTGGCGCACCAGCTGCGCGGCGAGTCAGTGAGCATGGGCGCTGACCAGCTAGCCGAATTGGCGAAGCAGTTGGAGATATTGGCCAAGACAGAGCAAGCCACCACAAGCCAGCTCAATGATGCCTTCAGCAAGTTAAAGCTTGCCGCTGCTCGCACCCATGCCGCTCTGGAGAGGTGGTGTCGTGGCCATTTATCCCGTTGAAAAGGGCATTATTACGGCGGCTAGTCAGCAGGCAGACGCTTGGAACGCAGCGGCGGAATTAGCCGACGCTCTCTATCACGAACACTTGGGTTTCGTGCTTTTCTTCTGCAGTGCGGAGTATGATTTAGCGGAGCTGGCGGCCGCATTAGAGCGAAGCTTTCCCTCCACGCCGCTTAGCGGCTGCACTACCGCTGGGGAAATAACGCCGCTTGGTTATGATCGCGGTTCGATCGTGGCGATGGGCTTTGATCGTCGTTGGTTTGCCATCGAAACAGCGCTGATCGATGATCTGGATCATTTTGAGTTGACCAACGCTCAGCCGCTAGTCGATACCCTATTGGAGCGTTGCCGTCGACAAGCCGTCGCGCCCATTAATGAGCACAGCTTTGCGCTCACCTTATTGGATGGCTTATCGAGTCGCGAAGAGCAAGTGCTTGCCACCTTGGATGCCGCGCTGGGGCGTATACCCAGCTTTGGCGGCTCTGCCGGCGATGATAATCATCTCAGCCATACCCATGTGTACACCGCCGGGCGCTTTCATACCCGGGCTGCGGTGGTGGTGATGATTAATACCCAGCTGCCCTTTGACGTCTTTTCGACTCATCATTTGACCCCATTGGCCCACAAACTCGTGGTAACGGAGGCGAATCGTGAGCAGCGTCGGGTAATCGAGCTCAATGGTCTACCCGCCGCGCAGGTATATGCCGACTTAGTGGGCGTGGCACCTGCGCAGCTCAATGCGGCGATTTTTGCCCATCATCCATTGGCAGTGAGTATCGGTGGGCAGCACTATGTGCGCTCCATTCAGCGCGTTAATAGCGATAGCAGCCTAAGTTTTTACTGTGCAGTAGAAAATGGCATCGTGCTGACGGCGATGCAACCAACGCCGCTACTCGATAACCTTGAAGAGATGCTTGCTGGGGTGAGCGCCAGGCTGGGTACGCCTAGCATGATCATTGCCTGCGACTGCTTTTTACGCCGCATGGAGCTTGAAGCGCTAGCCCATCTAGATCAGGCGTCGCAGCTGCTGTGCCAGGCTGGGGTAGTGGGGTTCAATACCTACGGTGAGCAGCACCATGGCATGCATGTGAATCAAACGTTTACGGGGGTGGCGTTTGGATCTCTTCCAGCTAACGACAACCACTGAAGCCACCAATAGCCAGGACGAGGCCGAGGTCGCCGCGCTGCGCGAAGAGAACCGTCGCCTGCGGAAAGTCTGCCAAGCGCTAATGGAGCGGGTGGAAGGGGATGGCAGTGCCGAGGGCGCCCCTTACGCCGCCTTTGAACGTTCAGTGCTGCTTGCCGAGCAGGTGCGAGAACGTACCGATACCTTGCACCGTACCTTGGATGAATTGGGTCAGGTCAATACGCGATTACTGGCGGCCAAAGCCGAGGCTGAAGCGGCCAACCTCTCTAAAACAAAATTTCTTGCGGCGGTCAGCCATGACCTGTTGCAACCGCTTAACGCGGCCCGCCTGTTTGCCAGCGCTTTAGAAACCCACTCACTGCCTGAAAACTCGCAAATACTAGTGGGTCATATCGGCCGCTCGCTGAAAGATGTGGAAGGCCTGATCGGCACGCTGGTGGATATCTCGCGCTTGGATGCGGGGGTACTGCGTGCCGATAAAGCACCGTTCGCGGTGAGTACACTGCTCGATACGCTGGCGGAAGAGTACCGCCAAGTGGCGGGCGTGCGTGGCTTAGCGTTGCACTATGTGCCCTCCAGTAGGGTGGTTGAATCAGACTTGGCGCTGCTGGCGCGGGTCATACGCAACTTCCTCAGTAATGCGGTGCGCTATACCGAACATGGCCGCGTGCTGCTGGGCTGCCGACGACGCCCTCATGGATTGGAAATTATGGTGGGCGATACCGGCCCCGGCATTCCAGAGCAGCAGCGCGAAGCGATCTTTCTGGAGTTCCGGCGGGTTAACCAATCCCATAGTGCTAATAGCCGTGGCTTAGGGCTGGGGCTAGCCATCGTTGACCGGATCAGCAGCATGCTGGAGCAACCGGTATCCCTTGCTTCCCGCCCCGGTGTAGGAGCTCTTTTCTCGATCACCGTGCCTTACGCGGAGGTCCCATCATCGGCACTGCCCACGCGCTATACCTCGCCTTCATCTGAGATAGATGATCCGCTGCAGGGCTGTATCGTCTGGGTGATCGATGATGATTTGGCCATTATTGAGGGCATGCAGGCACTGCTAAGCAGTTGGGGTTGCCGGGTACGTGCGGCCGCCACGGTGAGCGCCCTTGAGGCCGCTAGCGACGGTGAACGCCCTGCGGTGCTGCTGGTCGATTACCACTTGGGCGAACATCGTGAAACCGGTATCGATCTGGCCGCGCGCTTACAGCGGCGCTATCCCGGGTTGGCCGCCGTGGTCATAACGGCGAATCACGAGGCAGAGATTAAACGGGCCACCCGGGAGGCGGGTATGCACTGTTTGCTAAAACCGCTCAAACCGCTGCGGCTGCGCATGCTGCTTGGCTCGCTGTTGCATAAGCATTAGTGAGCCCGGTTGGCGCGATAAAAACTTAAATCCTCCTCTCCGGCAATGACGATCGCATGTATCCGACTAGTCGCATTTAATTTACGCAAAATCGCCGAGACATGGGTTTTAACGGTGGTTTCGGCAATCAACAATTCTCGCGCAATATGCTTATTGGACATGCCTTTGGCCATACAGCCCAAGACCATCAGCTGCTTTTCGGTCAGGCGCGCCAGGCGCTCGCTGGGTGTTGTGGCGGTGACGGTCGTGGGGGGCAAAGACGCGCGGGGCGCAGGCCGTCGCATGATGTCGGGCGGCAGGTAAAGCTGGCCTTCAAGAATCTGCGTTAAGGCTGCCAGCATTGCTTCTCGGGGCGTAGATTTGGGGATATAGCCCACCGCGCCCAGGGTAATGGCATCCAGCACAAGTTGGCGCTCTTGGTGCGCAGAGACAATCGCTACCGGCAGCCATGGAAACACATCGCGCAGGCGGGTCAGTCCCTCTAGCCCCTCGGCATCCGGCAGGCTTAAATCCAGTAGCAGCAAATCCAACTCCGTATGCTGTTCCACCAACGTCATCGCATCAGCGAGGCTCTCCGCTTCCGCCAGTTGGCTGCCTGCCAAACCCCCGCTAATCACGGTTTGCAGCGCATCACGGAACAGCGGGTGGTCATCGGCCACTAACAGGGAATACATGGCGTCTCCTACCAAGGGATGAGGGCTAATCCTGCCATCGGGCTATATCGCCATTTGCTTTAGTGAACAACACTGTTTAGGCATCTTAAAAAGGCACCTTTAATAATCATAATACTCAGGAGCATGACAATGATCTACGCCAACCCTGGTGACACCGGTTCACTGGTGTCATTTGAAAAGCGCTATGGCAACTATATCGGCGGCGAATTCGTTGCCCCGGTCAAAGGCCAGTACTTTGATAACATCAGCCCTGTTAATGGTCATGTTTTTTGCGAAATTCCCCGCTCGACGGCAGAAGATATCGATAAGGCCTTAGATGCTGCCCACAAAGCGGCGCCTGCCTGGGGTAAAACCTCTGTTCAAGAGCGCAGCAATATCCTGCTGAAAATCGCCGACCGCATTGAGCAAAATCTGGAAATGCTCGCCGTCGCCGAAACCTGGGATAACGGTAAAGCGGTACGCGAAACCATCAATGCCGATCTTCCATTGGCTGTCGATCACTTCCGCTACTTTGCAGGCTGCCTGCGCTCGCAGGAGGGCACTGCAGCGGATATCGATGCCAACACGGTTTCCTATCACTTCCACGAACCGCTAGGCGTGGTGGGCCAGATCATCCCCTGGAACTTCCCGATTCTGATGGCCGCCTGGAAACTGGCGCCTGCGCTGGCAGCGGGTAACTGTGTGGTCTTGAAGCCCGCAGAACAAACCCCCGCGTCGATTCTGAAAGTGATGGAAGTGATTGGCGATTTGCTGCCGCCTGGCGTTCTCAATATCGTCAATGGCTTTGGTGCCGAAGCGGGTCAGGCACTGGCTAGCAGCAAGCGTATCGCCAAGATCGCTTTTACCGGCTCCACGCCTGTCGGTTCGCATATTTTGAAATGCGCGGCAGAAAACATTATTCCCTCCACCGTGGAGCTAGGCGGCAAATCCCCCAACATCTACTTTGCCGACATCATGAACGCCGAACCGACGTTTATTGATAAAGCGGTAGAGGGCTTGGTGCTAGCGTTCTTTAACCAGGGCGAAGTGTGTACCTGCCCCTCGCGCGCGCTGATTCAAGAGAGCATGTACGACGAGTTCATGGCCAAGGTCATCGAGCGCACCAAAAACATCAAGCGCGGTAACCCGCTGGATACCGATGTGCAGGTAGGTGCTCAGGCCTCCCAAGAGCAGTTCGACAAAATCATGTCCTACATGGATATCGCCCGGGATGAAGGTGCTGAATTCCTCACCGGCGGAAATAAAGAGACCCTGGACGACAGCATCAACAGCGGTTATTACATTCAGCCCACGCTGCTGAAAGGTACTAACCAGATGCGCGTCTTCCAGGAAGAGATTTTTGGCCCGGTGGTGGCCGTCACTACCTTTAAGGATGAAGAAGAAGCTCTGGCGATTGCCAACGACACCGAGTTTGGCTTGGGCGCAGGCGTCTGGAGCCGTGACATGAATGTGGCCTTCCGCATGGGCCGAGGCATTCAAGCCGGGCGCGTGTGGACCAACTGCTACCACCAATATCCCGCCCATGCGGCCTTCGGAGGCTACAAGAAATCCGGCGTTGGTCGTGAAACCCACAAGATGGCGCTTGAGCACTACCAGCAAACCAAAAACCTGCTGGTCAGCTACGATATCAATCCGCTGGGCTTCTTTTAACGCCTGACGTTTTGTAACTCAATAGCCTCCCGGCGCTGTTTGCCGGGAGGCTTTTTTGTAGCCCCGACTTGCCTGGGTAGCACTTTCTAATCAGCCCTTTCTAGTCAGTCGTTCCTAACCAGCGGCGTGACATACGCTCTGCATGGGCAAGGTTGCTAACCACCGCTAATTTACCCACTTCGCGCTGAATACCCGCACGCTTTATTTTTAGCGCCATGCGCGGCGGTAGCCCAACAAACATCACTCCCACGCCTTGCTCGGCTAATTCACGGCGCAGTGACTCCAGCGCCACCATCGCAGTAGTATCCAGGCTAGGCACATCTCGCATATCCAAAACGACGATTCTCACACTGTGATCAATGATCCGCAGCGTAGCAATGGCTTTTTCTGCGGCGCCAAAAAACAGCGGGCCGCTAATTTTGTAGAGCGCTACTTCTGGCGGGAACTGTTCGCCAGTGCTGGGTGAGGAAAGGCGCTGGGTATGGGTTAGCTGCGCCATTCGGCGAATAAATAGCGCGGCGGCTAGGCCAATACCGACGGCCACGGCGATCACCATGTCGAAAATAACCGTCAGTGCGAAACAGATTACCAATACCCATACATCGCTGGCAGGCGCGCTTTTTAGCGTGTGCATAAAATGCCGCGCTTCACTCATGTTCCAGGCAATAATAAACAGCAGCGCGGCCAACGCAGCCATCGGTACATACCCCAACACGCCCGCCAGCGCGACGACGGCCAGCAGCACCACTAACGAGTGCACCAGCGCAGCGACAGGTGAAAACGCGCCACTTTTGATATTGGTCGCGGTGCGTGCCAGTGCGGCCGTAGCGGTAATACCGCCAAAGAAGGGCACCACCAGGTTGCCGAGTCCTTGGCCAATCAGTTCTGCATTGGGGTCATGGCGGGTGCGGGTTAGGCCATCTGCGACGACGGCGCACAGCAACGATTCAATCGCAGCGAGTAAGGCGATCGCCAGTGCCGGACCCAGCAGCGCTTGAATCAACGCAAAGTTAATCTCAAGCGGTGAGCCGTCGGCACCAGGGAAATGCCATGGAGCGATAAAGCTGGGCGCAAAGGGAGGTATGCCGCTACCGCTTTCATCTTCGAACGACCAGTGAAACCGTGAAGCGATCGTATCGACCTCAATACCTCCCATCAGCAGCAGTGCGGCGGCTAGCGTGCCCGCCGCTAAACCTACCAAGGGGGCAGGAACCGGCGTATTCAGGCGCGGCCAGGCTAACAGCGTAGCCAAGGTCACAAGCCCTACGCTAATTTCCGACAGCGACAGGTTCGGCAGTGCGCGGCCAATCGCCATCACGTTATGCACGGTGCTGTCGCCTAACGCTACGCCAGCCAAGCCAAGAAAATCGGGCAGTTGTAGCAACGCAATGACCACCCCGATACCGGCGGTAAAACCAAGAATGACCGGGTAAGGCACATACTGAATCAGGCTGCCCAACCGAGACAGTCCCAGCACGACTAAAATAATCCCCGCCATGAGTGTGGCAATCAACAGCCCGCCCAAGCCATGGTTAGCCACTATGGGAAATAGAATGACCACGAAGGCAGCGGTGGGGCCGGAAATGTTAAATCGTGAGCCGCCGGTCAAGGCGATGACCGCCCCCGCGACGATAGCCGTATAAAGGCCGTGCTGAGGAGGCACGCCAGTTGCAATTGCCAGTGCCATGGAAAGGGGCACAGCCACCACGCCAATCGTTAGTCCCGCCATCACATCGCGCTTCAGCTTGGCAAGCGTGTACCCTTCGCGCCAAGCGTTAAGTAATGCACTGCCAGGCATCGGGAAAACATACCCCGAGGATCGATGCGCGCGGGACATGAGCGGCCTCCTAAGCAATAGGGAAATCAGCTCTTTACGCTACTCCGGCCCTGTGATTTGCACAACAAGGCGTTAGTCGTGGAGCCATTCGGGCACAAAAAATCCCGGCGCGGAGGCCGGGATGATAAGGGTTGCTTTCCTATTGCTGGGCATGTTGATGGACAGGGTAACGGTTTAGATTTGTGAGTCTTCCGGGGGCTCACCGATCGTACCGGGCATTGCCTGCACATGGCCCATCTGCTGGCCCGCCAGAGTGAGGAAGTGCAGGTGGCGCTCATATTCGCAGACCAAATCACCAATCACCTGACCGCGGGTGTAGCCATTAAGGTCCTTATCCTGCCCGCCTTCAGCCAAGTACACATCCAAGCGTACATAGAAGTCATCGTCCGCCGGGATAAAGCTCGGTGTACGCATGCGGTGCGGGCACACTTGGTAAACAAAGCTAGTGGCTTCGCCGAAGTCGACCTGGAGAGTCAGGTTCGGTAGCGCCTCACCCTCAACGTGCTCTTCAGTCACATTGACGGTTTGGCCACGGCTCTCAAGCTCTTGAGCGAACTGGGTCATTGCCGGGCGAATCGCATGCTCAATAGTGGCCGCTGCACCGGCGCGATTAGAGGTATCCAAAGCGCGATCCAAGCGCTCTTTCCAATCGCCACCTGGGGCGCTACCGGCAATCATACGGCGTGCATCGGCCTTGCTGCCTTCCATTTTCAGGGCTTTATACATGCCCACCATGACCGCGAAAATCACCAGCGAGAACGGCAGCGCGGTGATGACCACGGCGCTTTGCAATGCATTCAAGCCACCCGCCATCAGCAGGGCGATAGTGATCAAACCGATCGTCGCCGACCAGAAAATACGCAGTTTTACCGGCGCATCGTGGTTCACATCACTCAAGATAGAGGTGAAGTTGGCCAGTACCAGTGCACCGGAATCTGCTGAGGTAATAAAGAACACGATACCCAGTACGGTCACGACCGCCGCGGTAAGGCCCACATAGGGATAGTATTCAAGCAGCGTGTAAAGCGTGGTTTGCGGCGTATTGAGCGCCTGCTCACCAAGCTCGGCAACGCCTTGGTTGGCCACCAGCTCGATGCCGCTGTTACCGAATACCGACATCCACACCATCATGAACGCGAGCGGAATAAACAAGGCACCTGCGACGAATTCACGGATAGTGCGACCCCGGGAAATACGTGCCAGGAACAGCCCCACAAAGGGTGTCCAGGCAATCCACCAGCCCCAGAAGAAGATCGTCCACCACATTTTCCACTCTTGAGCGCCTTCATCGGCAAAGGCGTAAGTGTCGAAGCTGGCGCCTACAAAGCCTGATAAATAATCCCCGGCGTTGTTGACCACTTTATCCAGTAACATCAGCGTGTCGCCTGAAAAAAGTACGAACAGCATTAGCGCCAGCGCCAGCAGCATGTTGAACTCTGATAAGCGGCGAATGCCTTTTTCAACCCCGGTCACCACTGAAATCGTTGCTAACACGACCACCAGCACAATCAAGATCACCTGCACGGTGAGGGTTTCCGGCACACCGAACATATAGGTGAGGCCGTAGTTAAGCTGCATCACCCCGATGCCGAGACTGGTAGCAATGCCGAATACGGTGGAGATCACCGCGGTAATGTCCACCGCGTTACCAATCGGGCCGTGGATACGCTTGCCGAGGATCGGGTAAAGCGCACTGCGAATTGCCAGCGGCAGGCGGTGACGGTAGCTGAAGTAAGCCAGCGCCATACCCATCAACACGTACAGCCCCCAGCCGGAGAGCCCCCAGTGCAGATAGGTTTGAACGACGGCGTTACGCATCGCTGCCTGGCTTTCCGGGGTTAAATCCGGCGGCGCCAGATAGTGAGCCACCGGCTCGGCAACGCTGAAGAACAGCAGGTCGATGCCGATACCCGCGGCAAACAGCATGGCCGACCAGGAGAGTAGCGAGAACTCAGGCCGAGAGTGATCAGGCCCCAGACGAATACTGCCAAAGCGCGACATACCAATGGCGACGACGAAAACCAGGTAAGCCACAATGGCGAGCATGTAGTACCAGCCAAAGGTTTTGCTCACCCAGGCAAGCCCGGCATCGAAAAAGGCCCCAGCTTGCTCGGTAAACAGCATAGTGAGCACTAAAAAGATAAGTATGCCCGCCACACTGCCGTGGAAAACCACGGGGTTGAGGCGGTCGCGGGAGGGAAGGACGGGATTGTCTTTCGCCATCGAGGTGGACTCCTTTTCGTTGAAGGGTGGATGTAATATTTTATTTTGAATGAACGTTCAAATAAAATACGCGATTAAACCTTCCCCTTCAAGTTAACCTCCCTTTTGTGGGATGAATAAGCGTGGAGTGAGCGGTGAGAAAAACGCAAAGGCAGACGCAAAAACGCCCGGCAAGCCGGGCGTTAACGCTAACGTTTAAAAAGTGATCAACGCTTATTCACTATCGGCGCTGTCGTCGTTATCGCCGTGGTGGCCGCGCTTGCCGTGCTTACCACGATACTCTTCATGAGCTTCGTACATGGCATTGCGCAGTGCTTCCTGCTCTTCTTCGGAGAGAATTTCCGCAACGCGCTCTTTATGCTCGTCCCGCAGCGCGTGCATCGCTTCACGATGTTCAGCGTGAGCTTCGTTGAGCTCAGCCTGCTTCTCTTCAGAGATTTCGGCGCGCTGATATATCTCTTGGCGGCGCTCTTCCATGCGTTCTTCCATACGCTCGCGATCAGGGCCTTTACCTTCATGGTCACCGTGGCTATCCGCTTGAGCGGTAAGTGCTAGCGGAGCAATAGCAATAGCCAGCAGGGCCGGGGCGAACAGTTGGCGAATTGACAGTTTCTTAGCACTTGAATGGTTCATAAGTTCTCTCCTGGTGAGTTGACGATGCCAGTATCGCTAGGAGACGTGCAAACCGTTTGCAGATAGTGTGCAACAATCATGATCTTATTAGCTCGTGGCAGGTCGTAGTCGATAGGTGAGGGGTCACCTAATTATCAAGGAGCAACTTAATGTCGCGAATCGAATACTTTCGCGTGTTTCAGCAGCGTTGCGCGTTTACCACCCTACGTCGTGTTACTGGCCTGGGGGCGCTTGCCTTGCTATTAAATGGCTGTAGCGCTTCCCAACATATTAGCCAGGGCGAGCCTGCAGTTGAAAGTAACCCGTTGCATGAACCCCAGCCTTTTGAGCGCTTAGCCCCAGTTACTTACACACCCGAGGCATGGCCACAGGCGTTAAAGGCGACTGTTTATCTGCCCAATGGATCAACAGATACGCGGCGACCTGCGGCATTAGTAGTGCATGGAGGCGGCTGGCGCAATCGTACACCGCAAGATATGCAGGGCATTGCCGAACAGCTAGCCGGGCAAGGTTATGTGGCGGTGAATGTTGAGTACCGTTTTGCACCGGAATACCGCTTTCCCAACCAGCTACACGATTTGCAGCAGGCCATGAGCTGGATTCACACTAACGCCGATGAGTGGCAGGTGGATACCGATCGCATTGTGGGTGTGGGTTTTTCATCAGGCGCGCACTTGGTGAGTTTATTGGCACTCGCGGGCGCCGAAGGGCCACTGGCGGAACCTTATGGCGGTGAACAGAGCCGACTGGCCGCGGTGCTGGCGGGTGGTCTACCCAGTGACTTGCTTAAGTTCGATGACGGGCCGCTGGTGGTGGATTTTATTGGCGGCACCCGCGCAGAAAAGACCGAGGCGTACCGGCTAGCGTCGCCTGCCTGGCAAATTACCCCCCAGGCACCGCCGTTCTTTCTCTTCCACGGCAAATGGGACAAGCTCGTGCCGGTGGATCACGCTACGGACTTCTATCAAGCCCTGCAGGCTAACAACATCGAAAGCGAGCTGTACCTCCAGCGCTGGCGCGGCCACATCACCAGCTTCCTACTGCGTGGCGGCGCTATTGATGCAGGCATCGCGTTTCTTAATCGGCAGGTAAACCCCTAACCTTCCGGCTGATACTTATAGCCGACACCATATACCGAGCGGATGATTTCCAGTTCGGGAAGCGCTTCGTGAATCTTCTTGCGCAGCTTTTTGATGTGGCTGTCCACGGTGCGCTCTGAGACGATGCGGTTATCGCGGTACATGTGATCCATTAACTGCTCGCGGCTGAAGATTCGCCCCGGCGCCTGCATCATGACGCGCAATAACTGAAACTCCACCGCGGTCAGGCCCAGGTCCTGCCCGTGGGCAAGGGCTTGCCAGCCGTCTTCGTTTAACACCACCGGGGCGTTTTGCACTTCACTCGGCGCCTCTGCTGCTGCTTGGCTGCGGCGCAGTACGGCTTTAACCCGAGCAACGACTTCACGAGGGCTAAAAGGCTTACAGATATAGTCATCAGCCCCTAGCTCCAGGCCCAGCAGGCGGTCCACTTCTTCTACCTTGGCGGTGACCATGATGATCGCTATGGAAGGCCACAGCTGGCGAATTTCCTTGCTCAGAGTAAGGCCATCTTTACCCGGTAGCATAATATCGAGCAGCACCAGGGCTGGGGAGTGCTGCTCAAGCCACGGCATCACTTCATCGCCGTGGCCCAGGGTGGTCACCTCAAAGCCATGAGTGGTTAAGTAGTCCGCCATCAGGCGGGCAATTTTCGGTTCATCCTCAACAACGAGCAAAGAAGCAGCATGAGACATAGCGGTAGACTCGCTTAACAGTGAGCGGGAAAGCATGGCTTAAAACAGTTTTTAAACACGAATTCTGAAAAACATTAATTAGCGGCCAACAAAGGAAAGCGCAGTGTCCAGCGCAGCCCACCTAGCGTGGAGGGAGAGGGCGTCAGCGTTGCACCATGGGCATTGACCAAGGCACTCGCAATAGAGAGCCCTAGACCGCTGCCGCCACTAGCACGGCTGCGTGATCCTTCCACTCGGTAGAGGCGCTCGGTCAAACGGGCCAGCTCGCCTTCCGGTACCCCCGGCGTACTATCTTCCCAAGTGACTACTGCTTCCCCTTTCTGAGTCGTGAGCGTAACACGCAGCTCTCCCGGCGGCTGGGTGTAGGCGCAGCTGTTGTCCAGCAGATTGTTCCACAGTTGGCGCAGGCGCTGAGCATCGCCACGAATCATAATGCCAGGCTCGATCTTTTCCGTCAGCGTTAAGCCGCTGTCCACTAACCAGCGATCAGCGTCAGCCAGTCGGCTAGCCAGGCAGTCGCTAAGATCCATCGGCGCCAGTTGTATATCCAGCGCGCCCGCGTCGCTTTGGGAAAGCAGGCGTAAATCCGCCACTAAGCGCTCTAGCTGACCCACCTCCTGGGCGAGAGAGCTAAGATTTTCCTGGTTGAGTGGCCGGATGCCATCCTGCATGGCTTCTATTTCTCCGCGCAGTACCGCCAGCGGCGTGCGCAGCTCATGGGCCGTATCTGATACCCAGCGGGCGCGGGCATCACGGCTGGCTTCCAGCGTGGCGGCAAGCACATTGAAATCCCGCGCTAGGCGCGAGAGCTCATCGCGGCCGCGTTCCGGCAGCCGGGTGTGGTAGTCGCCTTCGGTAAGGCGCAGTGTGGCGCCCGCCAGTGCCCGGGTTCGACGCCCCAGCCACCAGGAAAGCCCGCCCGCCAGTAGCAGTGAAGCAACGCAGAGTGATATGACGATAAGCACCAGATTACGCTGCTGGCGCTCTAGAAAGCGGCTCTCCATGCGCTCCATCATTTCCCGCGGCGGCCTGAATCCCAGCGATCCGATAGTGGTTTCACCGCTTTGCAGCGTTAGCCAATGCCAGTTGCCTGAGTTTTCGCGCCCGCTGTGGGGCGGCACTACAAAGCGTCCATCCGCTGCGCGTAGGCTGAAATCCCGTGCTTCGCCAAGCGGTGAGGGTCGGTCGCGATGCTCCTGGCCCAGTTCAAAACGAACAATAAACGGCCAGCGTTCCGGCGACTGCTCCAGCCACTCCCAGCTCTGCTGGGTTTCCCAGCGTGTGACGAGACCATCGGCCAGCAGCGTGGCGCGGCGCTCCTGAGCTTGGTTGAGATAGTCGAGAAAGCCACGGTCAATACTGTAGGAGACGGCCAGAAACATACTGGCTGAGATGGCCACATTGACGCTAAGGATAATCACAAACAGCTTCAGGCCCAGCCGAGAGGGCCGCCATTGGCGTATCGCGGTGAGCATGGTCATTAATGAGTGCCCTTCTCGTGGCTAGGGGTAGAGGGAATTGTTTTAGGCTGACGCGGGGCACTAAGCCGTTCGCGAACATTCTCCATGCCCAGATAGAGGCAGGGCACCAGAATTAACAGAATAGCCGTAGCGAACAGCATGCCAAAACCTAGCGAAATCGCCATCGGAATCATAAAGCGTGCCTGCCGCGAGGTTTCCAAGATCATGGGTGCCAAGCCCAAGAAGGTCGTCAGCGTGGTCATCATAATTGGCCGTAAGCGGCGGGTAGCCGCTGCCACGATGGCGCCCCGGGCATCCATGCCTTCGCGGCGTTTACGGTTGGCGTAGTCAATCAGCACCAGCGCATCGTTAATCACCACGCCAGAGAGCGCGAGCATGCCCAGCAAGCTGATAATCGAAAGCCCGAAACCCATAACCATATGGCCAGCCACTGCACCGACAATGCCAAAGGGGATCGCGGCCAGCACCAGCAGCGGCTGCAAATAGCTGCGAAACGGAATGGCGAGCAGGGCGTAAAGGGCGGCAATCATTAACCACATGGAGGTCTTGAGCGTGGCCAAGTTGTCGGCGGTGTCCTGCTGACGACCGCCCATGCTGACCTCAAGCCCTGGCCAGGTTGCTTCAAGGTTGGGGAACACCTCTTCCTGCAGCGTTGCCAGCACCTGGTTAATGGCCAGATCGCTTTCCGAGTCGGCGGTCACGGTAATAATCCGTCGCCCGTTAATGCGCTCAAGGCTGCTAGAGGCCTGACTGATGGTGATGTCGGCTACCCGTGAAAGTGGCACGCTGAGGCCGTCAGGCGTGCGCACCGGCATGCGGTAGAGCTCATTCAGGCTGTCGCGGTTGTCGTTGGGCAGACGAACCTCAACGCTGATTTCGCTGCGCCCGACGTACTGTTCAAGTGCCGTGGCGCCCTGAAGAGGCCCGCGTAGTGCTTCGGCTAAATTGCTGCCTGTAAGCCCCAACGCTCGGCCTTCGGCAGAAAGGCGCATCTCTAACTGCGGTTTACCGTCGCCCAGGCCGCTGTCGATATCGGTGAGTCCATAGCCGCCCAATGTTTCCGCCAAGCGTTCGGCGGCGGCTTCCAGTACCTGCGTGTCCGGGTGGGAAAGGCGAAGGCTGAGCGCCGCGCCGCTTCCGGGGCCGCCGACATCAGCCTCAAAACGCACTGACTGAGCGCCGAGTAAATCGCCGGTTAGGTCGCGCCACTCCCGGGCAATGCGCGACGGTGGCCAAGCCTCTAAACTCTCGCTGGCAATATCCAAACGCACTTCCAGGCTTTCGCCGTCCAGGCGGCTGCGTGAGCTACTAAAGCTGAGGGTTTCTTCGCGCTCGCTGAGGACATCGGCGGCGTCGAGCAGTTGTTGGCTAAGCTCACGGCTAACGCTGATATTGCTGCCAATGGGCAGCGTTACCGTTGCCTGCACCTGATCCGATTCGACCCGTGGCATCAGGGAAAAACCCAAACGCCCACTCATTGCCCAGGAGAGGGCGATCAGCAGAATGGCGATGCCCAGCGAAATACTCAGCAGGCGTTGGTTCAGCGCGCGCTGCAGAAACGGTTCGAACTGACGGTAGGTGAAGTGGTGCAAGCCGCCCTGAAGGCGCTGGCGAAGTGATTCAAGCGGACGCTGCCACGCCGGCGTTTGGCGCGGTTTGCGGCTATGCGCTAAGTGGGCGGGCAGTATGACGAGCGCTTCCAGCCAGGAGATCAGAAAGACGGTCACCACCACCACCGGAACCGTGGCAAAAATTAGCCCCAAAAAGCCGGGTAAAAACAGCAGCGGCAGGAAGGCGACAATATTGGAAAGAATCGCAAACGTAAGCGGCGTGGCGATCTCGCTGGCGCCTTTCACCGCTGCATCGCGCAGCGAGTAACCCTCTTCCCGGTAGCTGTAGATATTTTCGCCAACGATAATGGCGTCATCCACCACGATCCCTAGGGCGATAATAAAGGCGAACATCGACATCATGTTGAGCGAGACGCCGATCCAGGGCAGAAACAGCATGGCGCCTAGAAACGCCGTCGGAATACCCAGGGTGACCCAGAAGGCTAGCCGTGCTTCCAGAAACAGCGCCATGAGTACCAACACCAGCGCTAAGCCCATCCAGGCATTTTTTAACAGTAGGCTAAGGCGGTCTTCGTAAATTTCCGAGCTGTCGCGGGAAATAGCCAGGCTGACGCCTTCCGGCATGCCCGCGCGTAGGCGTTCAAGTTCACCGTTGACCGCTTCAGAGATACTGGTTGGGGTCTGGTCGCCAATCTGGTAAACATCCACAGAGAGGCCGGGCTGACCGTTATAGAACTCCTCGCGATCGGTCTCGGCAAAACCGTCACTGACCCTGGCGATCTCACCGAGTACAATCGGAGCGCCCTGGGTGCTAGTGAGTATCGGCAGCTCTGCAAAGGCTTCGGCGCTATTGCGCCGCCCTTGGTAGCGAATTAGCCACTCGCCTTCGGCTGTCGTTAGCTGACCACTGGCAAGGTCGAGCGCCTCTTCGGCGATGCGGCTAGCCAGCTCCTGATGGTCGAGACCAAAGCGCTCGATGGCCTCTTCATCCAGATGGACTTGAATCTCCCGCTCGCGGTTGCCGGAAAGCTCAGCACGGGAAATGCCCGAGGTGGCTTGCAACTCGCCGCGTACATCTTCAGCCGCGTCGTGGAGTGCCTCCAGGCCGACCTGGCCATAAACCTGCAGGCTGAGCACACTGCGAGAGCGTCCCGCCAGGGTGAAACGCGGTGGATCGGCGGCGCTGGGCAGCGTGGTGATAGCGTTCACTGCCTGCTGAATATCCTGATAGGCGCGCATGACATCAATGCCGTCAATCAGCGTAGCGCTGACGTTGGCGCTGCCTTCGCTGGCCGTCGCGGTCAGCTCGTCGATGCCCTCGACATCGGCAATCGCGGCTTCCACCGGTAGCAGCAGGCTCTGTTCAACGTCTTCTGGCGTCGCGCCAGGATAGCTAATCGTGACTTGCACGACTTCGATGTCAAATTCAGGGAACACTTCCTTTTTAATTGCTAGCGACGCCATTAGGCCGCCGACGATAAACAGCACCATCAATAAGTTGGGGGCTACCCCGTGATCCACCATCCATGCCAATGGGCCGCGTGGTACCTTCATGATTCGTCTCCAGGTTCATCTCCCGCTTGGGCCGGGGTGTCGTTGGGCCGACGAATGCGCACGAGTTGGCCTTCTCGAGGCTGGGCCAAGCCCGCGGTGACGACCTGCTGGCCGGTTTCCAGACCGCTACGAATCAAGGCGTCATCTTCCCCGCGATAGGCTAGCGTGACCGGCGTGCGGCGCAGGCGATTCTCCTCGTCGACTCGCCATGTGACATCCCCTGGGCGAAGTGCCGCAGAAGGCAGTGAGATAAGCTGCTCTTGAATCGCCGGTTGAAAGGAGGCACGAAGCACATCACCCAGGCGCAGGGCCGGGCCGTCGGTTTCTAGTGCCAGAGGGTCGTTCACGGCGATGAGTAGCTGTGCCTGCAGGCCATTCTCTTCCAGGCTGGGCAACATCGACACCAGCGTGCCTTCACGTGTGGCGCCTTCGGGCCAGCCGCGGCTGGTTAACGTCACGCTACTGCCCGCTTCCAGCCACTCCATCCACTCACCGGGTAGTGAGGCGCGCACCCAAAACTGCTCGACGCCCACCAGGTGCAATACCTCGGTTCCTTGACTGAGCAGACTGCCAGCGCCGACCAAGCGCTCCTGTACCATGGCCCGCCAGGGAGCGGTGAGGGTTGCGCGCTCAACATTCAATGCTGCCTGGTCGCGGGCCACGCGTGCTTGGGTGAGTTCCGCTTGTGCTTGGCGCAGCTGTGGTTCACGCAAAACCAGGGCTTGGCGTTCGGCGGAGAGTTGGCGACCAAAGGATTCGTATTCACTACGGGCGCGCTGCTGCTCTGCTTGCTCTAAAGCAAGTAGCGCCTGGGCATTAGCCAGCTGCGCTTGAGCATCTTCAAGTGTAAGAGCCAGATCGGCTTGATCGATAAACGCGACAGCGGCGTCTTGCTCGACGACCTGTCCTGGCACCACGCCATCGGCAAACCGCTCCAATTGCCCCGCCACACGGCTGGCTAACATCGCCTCCTGCTCTGCCTCAACGCGCCCAAAACCGTAAAGATTAGGTGCCTGAACACTCGCGTTTACCGTGACGACATCTACCATAGTAGGTAGAGGCTCCGGCGGTGGGGTTCGCTCAATACGGGGCGGTTGGGTAATAATCCACCAGGCGAGCGCAAGGGTGCCCACAAGAATCAATAATGCCACCACAGCGCCTATACGAATGCGGCCTCGTTGGTAAGACGATTGGGGGGAAGAGAGGGAGCGTTTTGGTGTCATTACCGCGCGTCATCCGTTGGCTAGGGCGAAAATTCCAGAAAAATAAGCGTATGATGCTAGCATCACGCATTGTTAAGCAGCGATTAGTCAAACAATGTGCAAATAACATGTAATTAACATTTGCTTGGCACTCAATCCTTTGGCTTTTACTTACTTGGCTTTCACTCATTTGATAGTAATAGACTGACTGGTCTACTTTAAGTATATGAAAAACAATGTAACCCGCGACAAATTAATTGATAGTGGCGCCCAGCTGATTAGTCAGCAAGGCTACAACGCGACGGGTATTAATGCCGTTTTAAAGGCCTGCGGTGTACCCAAAGGTTCCTTCTATCACTACTTCTCCAGCAAAGAGGATTTCGGGCTGGCGGTGATTGAGCGCTTTGCGGCTGCTTATGACGAAACGCTGGTGGCACTGCTGGAAGATAGTGAGACGCCACCACTTGAGCGCCTGAAGCGGTACTTCGCAGCAGGCCGTGACCATATGCACGAATGCGATCATGCCACGGGCTGCTTGATTGGCAACCTTGGTCAAGAGCTTTCGGGCCAGAGCGACACCTTCCGCGATGCGTTAAACCTCGTGCTGCAGCGCTGGGAACAGCGCTTCGTGCGCTGCCTGCAGGATGCTCAGGCGCGGGGTGATATTGCCAGCCACACCGCACCCGAGGCGCTCGCCAGCTTTATTCTCACCGGTTGGGAAGGGGCCATTCTGCGTGCCAAAACGCTTAAATCCGTCGAGCCGATGGAGCAGTTTGAAACGATCCTGTTCCAGCAAGTACTGGTACGCCCATCACCATAGCCAGCGATGGGCGTGACGTTGAGCGCGTATTAAAAGCCTTCCAAGACCAGCTTGCCAATCGTGCGGTTGCTCTCAATCAGGGCGTGAGCGTGCTTTAAGTTTTCGGCGTTAATCGGGCCCAACACCTCGCCTAAAGTCGTTTTTAATCGTCCGTCATCGACCATTGCCGCTACTTCGCTGAGCAGGTCATGCTGCTTGGCGAGATCGTCCGTGGCGAACAGCGGGCGGGTAAACATCAGTTCCCAATGCAGCGACAGGCTTTTCATTTTGAGCTTACGTACATCGATTAGCTCAGGGTCATCAATAAGCGCCAGTTTTCCCTGGGGCTTGAGGGCTTCAATAATGGCCTCAAAGTGATGATCGGTCTGGTTAAGGCTAATTACCATATCCACGCCGTCAAAGCCCGCTGCTTTAAGCTCTTGATCAAGCGGCTGGTGATGATTAATCACGGCATCAGCGCCGAGCGACTTCACCCAGGCTTGGCTTTCGGGCCGAGACGCCGTACCAATCACGGTAATATCGGTGAGTTGTTTAGCAAGTTGCACCAGGATCGAGCCAACGCCTCCCGCGGCGCCAATCACCAATAGGCTTTTGCCTTGGGTATCACGCATGCCCAGCTCTAGCCGGTCAAACAGCAGTTCCCAAGCGGTAATGGCGGTTAGTGGAAGCGCAGCGGCTTCAGTGTCAGAAAGGCTTTTCGGCGCTAGGCTGGCGATGCGCTCATCGACAAGCTGATATTCAGCGTTAGAACCCTGGCGGGCGATATTGCCTGCGTACCAGACGCGATCGCCCGGCTGAAAGCGGGTGACCGCGCTGCCAACGGCGTCCACAATGCCCACTGCGTCGTAACCCAACACGCGCGGCTCGCCGCTTTCAGGCAGGGCGCTACTGCGCACTTTGGCATCCACAGGATTAACCGAAACCGCGCTTACCGCGACACGAATGTCGTGGGCGTCAGGCGTGGGTAGGGGGAGCTCAATGGCTTGCAGCGCGTCAGGATGGTCAATAGGCAGGCTTTGGGTAAAGGCGAATGCTTTCATAGTGGTTCTCAAATTAACGATAAGTGGCACCATCATGCCCGTATGTTGTTTTATTAAAAAGAACTCGGCTGCGTAATATCAGCGCAGGCTGAATTGGTTCGTGATGACCTACGCCAGGAGCACACCATGTTTGCAGGGTTTGAAAAACAGACGCGCCACGTCAACGGCGTCGATATCGCCTATCGAATGGGCGGCAGCGGTCCGGCGCTGTTGCTGCTTCACGGCCACCCACAGACCCACGTGATTTGGCACAAAGTAGCGTGCACGCTTGCCAGGCACTTTACGGTGATTGCCGCCGACCTGCGCGGCTACGGCGACAGCAGTAAGCCCGACGACGACGCAGAGCACCTCAATTATGCCAAGCGAACCATGGCCGCCGATATGGCGGAGCTGATGAGCGCGCTGGGCTTTGAACGTTTTAAAGTGCTGGCCCACGACCGCGGCGCGCGGGTGGCACACCGCTTGGGGGTAGACCACGCAGCGCGCGTCGAGCGCATGGTATTGCTGGATATCGCCCCGACGCTGGCCATGTATCGCGGTACCAATGAGGCGTTCGCACGCAGCTACTGGCACTGGTTCTTCCTGATTCGCCCCCAGCCGCTGCCGGAAATACTGATTCAAGCCGACCCAGCCCAGTACCTTAAAAGCGTGATAGGCGCCCGCAGCGCGGGCATGGCGCCTTTCTCCCCAGAAGGGCTGGCCGAATACGAGCGCTGCCTGTCGCTCCCGGGCACGGCGACCGGCATTTGCGGCGACTACCGCGCCAGCGCCACCATCGATCTCGTGCACGATCAGGCGGATATCGACGCGGGGGTGAAGCTGACCTGCCCCATCAACGTGATGTGGGGCGCTCAAGGCGCTATTGAAGCCTGCTTCGATGCCCTGGGCGAGTGGCGCAAGGTAGCCACCCACGTCGATGGCAAAGCGCTGCCTTGCGGCCACTATATCGCCGAAGAGATTCCTGACGTGCTGCTAGAGGAGGCGCTGCCGTTCTTGCTGGATCCGCAATAAGCGATTCACGCGACTGCCCAAGACGAAGCGGGTAAAAAACTGGATAATGGCCGCCATTCGCTGGTCGGCTACTGAATTGATCCGCCAAGCACACTCATTACTCCGGACGCCCGCTTATGGAAATCAAAGTTAACTATCTCGACAACCTCCGCCTGGAGTCCAAGTTCGACGATTTTACGGTCATCTCCGACCAGCCGATTCGCTACAAGGGCGACGGCTCGGCCCCTGGCCCGTTTGACTACTTCCTGGCATCGTCGGCCATGTGTGCCGCCTACTTCGTCAAGGTGTACTGCAACGCGCGTAATATTCCCACCGAGAACATTCGCTTGTCGCAAAACAACATCGTTGACCCGGAAAACCGCTACAAGCAGATATTCAAGATTCAGGTCGAGCTGCCGGAAGATATCTCGGAAAAGGATCGCGAAGGCATCCTGCGCTCCATCGACCGCTGCACGGTGAAGAAAGTCGTCCAAACCGGTCCCGAGTTTCAGATCGAGGTGGTCGAGAACATCGACGAGGACGCCCAGGCGCTATTGATGGGCGCGCCGGAAGGGGGCAGCACGTACATCGAAGGTAAAGACCTGCCGTTGGAGCAGACCATTGCCAATATGAGTGCGATTCTTGCTGATCTCGGCATGAAGATCGAGATCGCCTCCTGGCGCAATATCGTGCCCCACGTGTGGTCGCTGCATATTCGCGATGCGGCGTCCCCCATGTGCTTTACCAACGGCAAAGGCGCCACTAAAGAGAGCGCACTCTGTTCGGCGCTGGGCGAGTTTATCGAACGCCTGAGCTGCAACTTCTTCTACAACGATCAGTTCTTCGGTGAAGAGATCGCGGGCAGCGCATTCGTTCATTACCCCAATGAGAAGTGGTTCAAACCGGGCCCGAACGACGAGCTGCCTGCAGAAATTCTCGACCAGCACTGCCTGGATATCTACAACCCGGAAGGCGAGTTGAGCGGCTCTAACCTGATTGATACCAACTCTGGCCGTGAAGACCGGGGTATTGTGTCGCTGCCGTTTACGCGCCAAAGCGATGGCGAAACGGTCTACTTCCCCTCCAACCTGATCGAAAACCTGTTCCTCAGCAACGGCATGAGCGCGGGCAATACCCTGGTGGAAGCCCAGGTGCAATGCCTCTCGGAGATTTTCGAGCGGGCGGTGAAGCGGGAGATACTCGAACAGGAATTGACGCTACCCGACGTGCCGCAAGAGGTGCTGGCCAAGTACCCCAGCATCGTGGAGGGCATTAATGCCCTGGAAGCTCAAGGCTTCCCGGTGCTGATCAAAGATGCCTCCATGGGCGGGCAGTTCCCGGTGATGTGCGTCACGCTGATGAACCCACGCACCGGCGGCGTGTTTGCCTCCTTTGGTGCTCACCCAAGCTTTGAAGTGGCGCTGGAGCGCAGCCTGACCGAGCTGCTTCAGGGCCGCAGCTTCGAAGGCTTGAACGACCTGCCGCTGCCGACCTTCAATTCGCAAACGGTGTCCGAGCCCAACAACTTCGTCGAGCACTTTATCGACTCGGTGGGCGTGGTCTCCTGGCGCTTCTTCAGCGCCAAGCCCGACTTCGAGTTCAGCGAGTGGGACTTCTCTGGCAGCAATGATGAAGAAGCCGAGACGCTGTTCGGCATTTTTGAAGAGTTGGGTGCGGAAGTGTATATGGCGGTACACGAGGACCTGGGTGCGCCGGTCTGCCGCATTCTGGTGCCGGGTTACTCGGAGGTATACCCGATTGAAGATCTGATCTGGGATAACACTAATAAGGCTTTGGATTACCGCGAAGATATTCTCAACCTGCACCGCCTAAACGACGATCAGCTCACTGATCTGGTCGAGCGGCTGGAAGAGAGCCAGATGGATGACCATGCTGACATTATTACCCTGATCGGCATTGAGTTTGACGAGAACACCGTCTGGGGCCAACTGACGATCCTGGAACTGAAACTGTTAGTCTACCTAGCGCTGCAGCGTCATGAGGAAGCGCTGGACTGCGTGCAGATGTTCCTGCAGTACAATGACAACACCGTCGAGCGAGGCCTGTTCTATCAGGCGATTAACGCGGTGTTGGAAATCGCCCTGGACGACGAGCTGGAACTGGACGACTACCTGCCTAACTTCCAGCGTATGTTTGGCGAGGCGACCATGGCCGCGGTGGTGGGCTCGGTGGAAGGCAATGTGCGCTTTCACGGCCTAACGCAGACGAACAAGCAACTAGAGGGCTTGGAGCGCCACCAGCGCTTAACCGAGAGCTATAAAAAGCTACACGCGGCACGGGCGGCAAAAGCGGGAATTTAAGCATCAGCCACAGGCAGTGATTGTGAACCTCTCTGCTGGTGCGGCGGTACCAGCAGGGTAGGTTTAGGGCACGTGAAACGGTAGTTAAGGACTTCCCATGAAACACCGAATTATCTTCGCCATTCTCATGTCGTTTACGCTATCGCTGATTATGTCCGCCTGGGTGACCTACGTGAATATTGGCACACACCCTGGCTTTGTGGGCATTTGGATGCACGCATGGCTGTTGGCGTGGCCAGCCGCAGGGATCATTGCATTTATCAGCGGCCCCTTTATTCATAAATTAGCCCATCGTATTGCCGAGAAGATCTAATGAACCAATGGATAGGCGCTTGCTAAGAGCGCTTGCAAAAAGCGCTTACAAAGAGCTAGGCCTAGCTTGACGTAACGCTCAGCGCGGTGACGGTCACTAGGATCAGTCCCATACCGATTATCTGAATCATGCCCAGGCTTTCATTTAACACAGCAACGCCAAAGAGAGTGGCCGTGATAGGTTCGACCATGGCCACCATGGAGGCGAGCGCAGGCGTTGTGCGTTTGATCCCCGCGATATAAAGCACAAAAGACACGCCTGCGCCTAAGAGGCCGAGTGTTACAAATAGAGGCCAATCCGATGAGCCCAGGACGCTTACAATCTGCCCGGTATCGCTTGGCACAACGAGCATGATGGCCAGTACCGCGAAGGCGATCGTCAGTATTGCCTGGGGGCTGCCATGGGGGGCGGCGTATTTAAAGCCAAAAATGAAGGCCGCATAAGAGAGCCCGGCAAGCAGCCCGGTAGCCACGCCCATCAACGAGAGGCCGCTAGCACTAATGGCATATAGCTTGGTTAACAGCACCACACCCACCATTACCAGCGCGATGGCTAGCCACTTAGCAGCGGTGGGGCGCTCAAGCTTAAGGGCAAAGGAGATCAGATAGACAAACACCGGTGCGCAGTACATCAAGGTAGCCGCGACCGCCACGCTGCCATGATCAATACTGATGAAATAGAACGTGAAGTTGCCCGCTACGCCAAGGCCCGCCACCACCGACCAGAACCACAGCTGTCGACTAGCTAAGCCGCTATGGCTGCGTTGCAGTAGAAGCCACGCCAGCGCGCAGAGAAGCCCTACAAAACCACGATAAAAAGAGACGACAGAGGCATCCCAGCCGCCGTCTAAAAGAATGCCTGCGATTCCCCCTGAAATACCCCAGAAGAAGGCCGCGAGCGCGATCAACATACTGCTGGCACCTGCCATATTTCACCTTTCGTCCTTGAGCGGTAACACCTAGGAGTAATAGGTGTTTGCACGCATTCCCTTTGCTTAATGATGCTCTTGGTCTGCTACCTGCAAACCCTAATCTTGCCACCTAAAAAGTAGACGCTGATCTCGAAATTCGAAAGCGCTTCAGGTGGTCTATGGCGTTAACCAAAGAACCAGTAGCGAATAGAACGCTGAGAGCACTCCTACGATGAAGCGCTGGAACCCTTAATTCGTCTATAGAGATGCGAAAACGGCATGGCGGTCAGCCCGTGTACCAAGATAGACGACACCACCAGCAAGCTCACCACGGGCCAGAGTTCAGCAACATCGGTTTTATGATGGGCCAATGCCGCGTAGTAAAGCGCGGCGACCCCAATCGGCCCAAACCAGCCAGTGAAACTGCCATCCAGCTTGCTGGGAAGATCTTTAATATGACCACCTACTAATAACAGAATGGGTAAGCGGCGCAGGAAAAGCACACCAATCACCAGCAGCAGCGCGGGCCACCCCAAGGAGAGCCACGCTTGCCAGGGGATCATCAAGCCGAGCAAGAGGAAAATGGGAGATGTGAAAAAGCGGTCCACGCCTTCTACCACTCTTTCTTCCTCCTGCTTTTCTGAGGCGTTAGCTTGTTGATCAAATGCTAACCCTGCTACGAACACAGCGAGAATTCCGTTACTGCCCGCTAGCTTCACCGCGGCGAGAGTAGTGAGCGCAAGCGCTGTGGTTACCATTAGCATCGACGGCTGGTCGATGGTGTTTTTTTCTTCAGCTTTGCGTATGGCAAAGCCGACCGAATAACCGATTATCGTTCCTAACACCAGGGCGACTAAAATATCGCCTCCCAGCACCCCCAATATATTGGTGGTGATCGATTGATCCGCGGGTAGCGTCAGCAAAAAAACAGCAAACATGACAAAGATAAACGTCAGCCCATCGTTGGCGCCCGACTCACTCGAAATAATGTGGCGTAGATAAGCGGGCAGGTTCTCTTTTGCTACTGGCCCGGTCACCACGGTAGAGGCAACCACCGGGTCTGTGGGGGTAACCACAGCACCGATGAGTAACGCCGCTCCTAATGGCAGACCAAGCGCCCAACCGGTTATAACGCTGCTGCATAGCCACATTACCGGCATACCCACCAGCAATAACACGCAGAGCGATCGCCAATGGTTAAAAATATAGGATTTGGGGAGCCGCAGCGCGATACCCATCAAACCAATGGCGACGGCTAAGCGGGCCACTTGTTCTAAAATGGCCATTTCGTTACCCCACTGCGCTGGATCAAGAAGCCCAAATCCGGTAGGCCCCAACACCACCCCGACCAGCAACAAACTGACGGAGTCGGGCAAGCCGACGCGCTTCAGCGGTGTTGATAATAGCCCTAGCAATAAGGCGCTAGCTGCAACGACTAATAACCCAATATTAAATTCGTGCATATTCTTCCTCGCTACTAGGATTAGGTGGTGTTTTGGCTGAGTACCTCAGTCAGTGTTGGGCATGTCGGTCGGACGTAGCAGCAATACCGCGAGTGGCGGTAGCGTCAACTCCAGGCTAGCGATTTGCCCATGTAGGGGGGAGTCTTCAGCCGTTAGCCGACCCAGGTTGCCCATGTTGGAACCGCCATAGCACTCCGCGTCACTGTTAAGGCGTTCTTCCCAGCCACCGGCAAGCGGCACGCCCAGGCGATAACCCTGACGTGGCACCGGCGTCATATTGGCAACTACCAGCAGCGGCTCACCGGAAGCACTCCAGCGCAGCCAGGCAAAAACGCTATTGGTGTTGTCATTGCCCACGACCCAAGTAAACCCCTTTGGTTCGCTATCGCATTGGTGCAGGGCGGGTAGCTCGACGTAGCAACGGTTAAGGTCGCTAAGTAAACGGTGGACACCGGCATGCCGGCCTTCGGCGAGCAGCGACCAATCCAGCTCGCGGTCGTGGCTCCACTCACGCCACTGGCCGAACTCACAGCCCATAAACAGCAGCTTCTTACCGGGTTGTGACCACATGATGGCGAGATAGGCGCGGAGATTGGCGAACTTCTGCCACTCATCGCCAGGCATCTTACCGATCAGCGAACCTTTGCCGTGGACTACTTCGTCGTGAGAAATCGGCAACACGTAGTGCTCAGAGAAAGCGTAGACCATCGGAAAGGTCATATCGTGATGGGAGTAAGTGCGATACACCGGGTCCTTGGCGATGTATTCCAGCGTGTCGTGCATCCAGCCCATGTTCCATTTATAGGCGAAGCCCAGCCCGCCCTCCTTGGTCGGCTGGGTGACACCCGGCCAAGCGGTTGACTCCTCGGCAATAACGATGGTGCCGGGGACTTCCTCGCTGATAACGTCATTGAGGTGGCGCAGGAAGTCGATGGTTTCCAGGTTTTCGTGACCGCCAAAGCGGTTGGGAATCCATTCGCCTTCGTTACGGGAGTAGTTGCGATAGAGCATTGAGGCAACGGCATCGACACGCAGTGCATCGACATGGAAATGCCGCAGCCAGTGCAGTGCCGAGGCGAGCATAAAGCCATGTACTTCGCGCCTTCCCAGGTTATAGATATAGGTGTCCCAATCTTGATGGAACCCCTCAAAAGGATGCTCATATTCGTACAGAGCGGTGCCATCAAAGCGTGCCAAGCCGTGGGGGTCGGTGGGAAAGTGGGCCGGCACCCAGTCGAGAATGACGCCCAGCCCTGCGCGATGGCACTCATCAACGAAGTAGGCAAAGTCGGCAGGCTTGCCGAAGCGGGCGCTGGGCGCAAACTGACTCAGCGGCTGATAACCCCAGGAGCCGCCGAAGGGATGCTCCATGATGGGCAAGAGCTCAACGTGGGTGAACCCCATCTCCAACACATAGGGAATCAATTGCTCGGCCAGCTCACGCCAGCTATAGATTTCGCCGTTGTCGCCGCCATGCTTGCGCCAGGAGGCGGCGTGCACTTCATAAATGCTTATTGGGTGGGTCGGGTCATGGATTTTTTGCCGCTGGGCGATCCATGCGTCGTCATGCCAGGTAAAGGGCGTGGTGTCGGCTACCACCGAGGCGGTAGAGGGCGGTGCTTCGGTGGCTAAAGCGACCGGGTCGGCACGCAGGCCAATTGCACCGTGGGCTTCGACCACCTCATATTTGTACGCCTCCCCAGGACCAAGGCGCGGTACGAATAACTCCCACACCCCAGCAGCGATGCGCAGGCGCATTATGTGTCGTCTACCGTCCCAGCTATTGAAATTACCAACCACGGAAACACGTTGGGCATTCGGCGCCCAGACCGCAAAGCGCACGCCGTTGACGCCATCTATCGTCATGGGCTGGGCACCCAGGCAGTGCCCCAGCTGTCGATGATTGCCTTCGCCCAGCAGGTAAAGATCCATTTCGCCCAGCAGCAGGCCGAAGCTATACGGGTCCTCGGTTAGCTGTTCGCCTTGGGGCCAGCGAATACGCAGCAGATAGGGAGCCGCATGAGGTAGTCGGGCAGCGAATAGACCAGGGATTTGCATGCCCGTCAGGCAGCAACGCACACTGCCGCCGTCGCGGTCGAGTACATCAACCCCTACCGCGCCGGGTAGGAACACGCGCAAAAACTGCCCTTTGCCATCACTGTGAATGCCGAGGATGGCGAAGGGATCTCGATGGGTTCCTTGCGCTAGCGCACTGGCGTCTTCCTCAGTCAACCACAAGCTGCGATCCAGAAGGGGTCGGGTGTGAATAACATTATTCATTTGGCTCTCCTGGGCTAAGTTGTTCGATGAGGGCAGCTAAGCCGTGCAGCGGCACACCCAACCATTCGGGGCGGTTGGCGGCTTCGTAGGCGATTTCGTAAGCCGTCTTTTCCAGCACGAACAGATCTACCGCCGCAGCGGCTCCGCTGGCTTGCTTCCATTCGTGGGGTATTTCCATGGTGGCCAGCCAATAAGCGTTGAGAAAGGCTTGGCGACCTTTAAGCAGATACTGCTCCACCACCGCATGGCTGGTGCCGGTATGCGTGTCGGCGCCTTCATTGTCGCCGGGCCGGGCTTCCTCCACCTTGGCATAGGCGTAGTCGAAGGAGCGCAACATGCCAGCCACATCGCGCAGCGGGCTATCTTTTGCGCGACGCTCTTCCAGGGGTCTGGCCGGTTCGCCTTCAAAATCGATGATGTAGGCATCATCATGAGCCACTAGAACTTGGCCGAGATGTAAATCACCATGAATACGGGTGAGCAGGCTGCCTTGGGCAAGTTCCGCCATCTTTTTGATGGCATCTATCAACGTGGCGCGGCGAGCCAAAATGATGTCGGCAACCCGCTGCTCGGCTTCGTTGGCAGTGTTCTTGTGTTGCTCCAGCACGTTTAGCGCTTCCTCAACACGCTGTGTCACGCGTTGCGTCCAGTGCTGCACATGGGAGGACCCGGCGACTTCGGGCGCGAATGCTGGGTCGTCGCTGGGCATCGCCAGCACCATATGCAGCTCACCCAGCCGGCGTCCTAAGGTGGTGGCAAATTCTTCCAACTCCTCGAAGGCGCCGTAGCGTGCTTCGGCTTTTGGCTCGCTTGCGCGTTCGTCGTCCGCCACCGCTTCACGAATGGCACGTTCCAGCTTATTGCGCGTCCATGACCAGGCATCGCCCTGGTTGTCGATGAAGCCTTGCAGAATCATGAGCGTCTGCGTAGAGCCCTGTTCAAGCCGGGTTACTACGCCGTACAGGGGCACAGTATGCATAAAGCCCCGCTCAGTCAGGTAGCTGCCGATCTCTGCTTCGGGATGAATGCCCGGCTCCAAGCGTCGGAACAGCTTGAGCACTACTTGATGATTGATGATCACCGAGCTATTGGACTGCTCGGCACTCTGTTGCACTACCTCGGGGTGCTCGGGAAGCGTCAGTTCGGCGAAGGCGGCGGTGGGCAAGAAATGGATTTCTCCTTTCTCATAAGGCAGCACGGTGCCTAGGCGCATGTTTTCTAGTACCGCCAGCGTAAAGGCATCCAGGGTGACTGCATCGGTGAGTAGCCCGACTTCGTGGAAACGACGCACCCGTGCCATGGCGAGCTGTTGCGGTAGCGGATTGCTCTGCTCGTCTTCGCCCAGGAAAGCCAGCGGCAGTTGGTAGCGCTCGCTACCTTGGCCATGTTTGACCTCCAGTTCGCTAAACAGCAGTGAGTGCCCGCTGTGCTCAAGACGGCCGGTGGGGTGTAGGTGGACGTGTTCGATACGGGACTGCTTGGCAGCAAACCAGCGTCGCTTGGGCAGGTAGCTGGGCAGCGTTTCACGTTCGAGTAGCCGTCTGGGCGTCTCCTCAAAAATCTCCTCAAGGCGTTTTTTGATAATCAGCGTGACGTAATCCGGCATGGGCTCTGGTACAGGAACATGCCACTCCGGCATGGCGGTAGCCGGGGCCAGCAAGAACCAGAAAAAACCGTAGGGAGGCAGCGTCAGCAGGTACGCCAGTTTACCCACCGGTGGAAAGGCGCTTCCGCCGACCATTTCTACCGGCACCTGACCGGCAAATGCGGAAAGGTCGAGCTCTACCGCCTGAGCGGTGCTGGCCACATTGGCCACGCACAGCAGTGTTTCTGTCTCGCCGTTATCAAGCGTCATTTCACGCAGGTAGGCGAGAATATGCCGATTGGAGGGGTAGAGTGGGCGCATGGTGCCACGGCTGAAAGCACGGTGCTGGCTGCGTACTGCGAGTAGCCGCCGCATATTGCTAAGCAGCGAGTGCGAGTCACGAATTTGCGCTTCCACATTCACCGTTTGATAGCCGTAGAGCGGATCCATAATGGGCGGCAGCACCAGCTTGGCCGGATCTGCGCGAGAGAAGCCGCCATTGCGATCCACCGACCACTGCATGGGTGTACGCACGCCGTCACGGTCGCCGAGATAGATATTGTCGCCCATACCAATTTCGTCGCCGTAATAGAGCACCGGCGTGCCCGGCATGGAGAGCAGCAGGCTGTTAAGTAGCTCGATACGTCGCCGGTCGCGCTCCAGCAGCGGCGCTAACCTGCGGCGGATGCCTAAGTTGATACGCGCCCGGCGGTCGGCGGCGTAGTGATTCCAGAGGTAGTCGCGCTCCTTATCGGTGACCATTTCAAGGGTCAGTTCGTCGTGGTTACGCAAAAAGATCGCCCACTGGCAAGTGGCCGGTATTTCAGGCGTCTGACGCAGAATGTCGGTAATCGGGAAGCGATCTTCCTGAGCCAGGGCCATGTACATGCGCGGCATCAAAGGAAAATGGAACGCCATGTGACACTCGTCGCCGTCGCCGAAGTAGGGCCGGGTGTCCTCGGGCCACTGGTTGGCTTCGGCGAGCAGCATGCGGTCGGGGTAGCGCTCGTCGAGCACCGCTCGGATCTTCTTGAGTACCACGTGGGTTTCGGGCAGGTTTTCGTTGTTGGTGCCTTCGCGCTCAACCAGATACGGTATGGCGTCCAGGCGCAGGCCATCCACCCCCATATCGAGCCAGTACTCCATGACCTTGAGAATCTCGTCGAGTACCACAGGATTGTCGAAGTTGAGATCTGGCTGGTGGGAGTAGAAACGATGCCAGTAGTAGGCGCCAGCCACCGGGTCCCAGGTCCAGTTGGAGGATTCGGTGTCGAGAAAGATGATCCGTGTGCCGGGGTATTTCTGGTCGGTGTCCGACCAGACATAAAAGTCGCGTTCTGGTGATCCTACTGGCGCCTGGCGCGCGCGCTGAAACCACTCGTGCTGGTCGGACGTGTGGTTAATGACCAGCTCGGTAATAACGCGCAGACCGCGTCGGTGTGCCTCGTTGATAAAGCGCTGGGCATCCTCTAGCGTGCCGTAATCGGGGCTAACGCTGGTGTACTCCGCGATATCGTAACCATCGTCGCGACGCGGCGAGGGGTAGAACGGTAAAATCCAAATTGTATTAACGCCCAGGCTGACGATATAGTCCAGCTTCTGAATCAAACCTTCGAAATCGCCGATACCGTCGTCGTTGGCATCGAAGAAGGCCTTCACGTGTACCTGGTAAATCACCGCGTCTTTGTACCAGAGTGGGTCATCGAGGAAATCCATCGCCTCGACGGCGTGTGTTTCGCTGCTGGCATCCATCATTGGCTTACCCTCTCTGCTTTGATCATTAGGTCAAAATTGACATGAACTAGCGGCTTCCAAGCCAATACCGTAGTTAGTAAACCGGTAGCTAGTGAACCGGGCGAATACGCCAAATGGCGAACGGCATAACGGCGGGGTCTAAGCGCATCGATTGCCATTTGCCATGCCAAGTCCATTGACGGCCACTCATGAGATCCTCCACATGCAGTGCCGCTTCGTCGGGAAGTTTGAATAGCGCCATGGGCAACTCAAAGGCGCCCTCCTGAGGCTCAAACGGGTCAAGGTTGACCGCGACCAAGATGGCCTCGTCGCTTTGCTCGGTGCGCTTGGCGAAGAGCAATAAACGGTCGTTGTGTACCGCATGGAAAGTCAGCCCAAGATGGCTATGCAGCGCCGGATTCTCGCGCCGGATTCGGTTGAGCTGGGCGATCTCATAGATGATGTTGCCGGGGGCGCTATAGTCGCGCAGGCGAATCTGGTACTTCTCTGAATCGAGGTACTCCTCCTTGCCGGGTACCGGTGCGTCTTCGCAGAGTTCAAAGCCGGAGTACATGCCCCACAATCCTGAACCCATGGTGGCCAGCGCCGCGCGAATCAGGAAACCTGCCCGTCCGGACGATTGCAGAAAGTAGGGATTGATATCCGGTGTGTTGACAAAAAAGTTGGGCCGATAGCCGTCACGCAGGGGCGATTCATTGAGTTGCGTGAAGTATTCGGTTAACTCCGCCTTGGTATGGCGCCAGGTGAAATAGGTATAGCTCTGTGTGAAACCCAGCTTGCCCAGGCGCAGCATCATGGCCGGGCGGGTAAACGCTTCGGCCAGGAAAATCACATCAGGGTCACGTTGGCGAATATCGGCAATTAACCATTCCCAAAAGGGCAGCGGTTTGGTGTGTGGGTTATCTACACGAAATATCTTTACCCCTTCATCGACCCAGCCTTGAACCACATTACGCAGTTCAAGCCAGAGCGAAGGGATGGCCTCTTCGGCGTAGAAGTCGACGTTGACAATATCCTGATATTTTTTGGGCGGATTTTCGGCATAGCGAATTGAGCCGTCGGGCCGCCAGGAGAACCAGCCTGGGTGCTCCTTGAGCCAGGGGTGATCCGGTGAACACTGAATGGCAAAATCGAGCGCTATCTCCAGGCCGTGTTCGGCGGCAACACGGACCAGCTCGCGGAAATCTTCGCGGGTGCCAAGCTCAGGATGGATGGCGTCATGTCCGCCTTCTTCGCTGCCAATAGCGTAAGGACTGCCTGGGTCGTTCGGCCCGGCTTCAAGGCTGTTGTTAGGCCCTTTGCGATACGCCCGACCGACAGGATGGATAGGCGGGAAATAGAGCACGTCAAAGCCCATGTCACGGATTAACGGCAGCCGCCTGTGTACATCTTTGAACGTGCCGTGGCGATTGGGATTGTCGGTTTCCGAGCGGGGAAACAGCTCATACCAGCTGGCAAAACCTGCTTTAAGCCGCTCTACCTCAAGCGGATAAAGGGCGTCGCTTCTGGTTAGGTGCGGACGAGTATCCGCTTCGTGCATCAATCTAGTGGTTTCATCATCTAATAGCAGCGCGACGCGGTCTGCATCATTCTGCGCTAGCCGAAATTGCTCAAGGAGATCAGACAGTGATTCATAAAGCGTTCCTTCGCTACGCTCGGCGGCTTGTTCCACCAGTTGTCTGCCTTCTTCCAGTTCGAGCCCGATGGGAACCCCCGCCTGGTGTTTCTTGGCAAGTTCGTAGTGATAAGTGGCATACACATCCCACCAGGCTTCAATAATAAAACCATGGCGGCCCACCCGGAGAGGCGTGAAACTCCCTTCCCATACATCCAGGCCAAGGGGCTCGACCTGGCTCATGGGCGCGCGCTGTTGCTGCCCCTCATCGTCGTGCCAGCAGATTGCGGCTGCCAGCACATCGTGACCATCGGCGAAGATGGTTGCTTTCACCATCACCGTTTCATTAACGATGGCTTTGGTCGCAAAGCGCCCCTGATCCAGGGAGGGGGTGACGGCTTCAATGGCAATGCGCGGGGCATGGGTGGCCGCTAGGCCATGGTTCTGGTGTTGACTCTGTGCCGGGAAAGCCCCGGACGTGGGATAGACAGGTGAACTCATCGCATGCTTCTCCTTGCAGCGCGAAAACGACAGCGAAGGTATCCGCGCCGCCTTATATCTAGGTAACGGCGCCTTCGTTGTGCTGCACTAGCTCTAGCAGGGCCAGTGAACGACCTTCCAACACATGTTCCTCACCAAAGGCGCGCTGGAACGGGGCTTCCTCACAGGTTTGGCTGGTGTCGAGGCGGCATAACCATCCGCTACCGCTTGGGGCGGCCGGTAGTTGAAAAGCGACGGCCTCGTGGTGCGCATTGAAAATTAGCAGCAAGGTGACATCGGCCCCCGCACGGCGTATGCCGGAAGGCTGCGCGCGACCATCGAGTAAAAGACCGAGTGTGCGCGCCTCGGTATCTTCCCAGCGCTCAACATCCATTTCGGCGCCATCCGGGGCCAGCCATGTCACTTCCTTGAGCCCCATTTCTTCGTTGTATTCACCGGAAAGGAAGCGACCTCGCCGCAGGATGGGGTAACGCATCCGAAGTGCGATCACGCGCCGCAGGTACTCGATCATGGCGTGGGCGTCACCGTCGAGATTCCAGTCCACCCAGCTGATCTCGTTATCCTGGCAGTAGGCGTTATTGTTGCCTTGCTGGGTGCGCAATAGTTCGTCGCCCGCCAGTAGCATCGGCGTGCCTTGGGAGAACAGCGTGGTGGCGATAAAGTTACGGATCTGACGCAGCCGTAATGCCTGGATATCCTCATCGTCAGTAGGGCCTTCGACGCCATGGTTCCACGATAAATTGTGGTCATGGCCATCCATATTGTCCTCGCCGTTCGCCTCGTTATGCTTATCGTTGTAGGCCACCAGATCAAAAAGGGTGTAGCCATCGTGGGCCGTCACAAAGTTGACCGAGGCGAATGGCCGCCGTCCGCGACGCTTAAAGAAATCCGCTGACGCCATCAGCCGGGTCGCAAGCTCCGGTAACTGCCCTTCATCGCCGCGCCAGAAAGCGCGTACCGTATCCCGGTAGCGGTCATTCCATTCTGCCCAGCCAGGAGGGAAGCCACCGACTTGATAACCGCCGGGGCCGCAGTCCCAAGGTTCGGCAATTAGCTTAACCTGACTGAGAATAGGGTCCTGTCGACAGGAATCGAGAAAGCCGCCCCCCTCGTCGAAGCCGTGGGGTTCGCGGCCAAGAATGGTCGCCAAATCAAAGCGGAAACCGTCGACGCGCATTTCTGTGGCCCAATAGCGCAGCGAGTCGGTGACCATTTGCAGCACACGCTGATGGCTAAGATTAAGAGTATTACCCGTGCCGGTATCGTCGATGTAGTAGCGCGGCTCTTCGGGCATCAGCCGGTAGTAAGAGGCGTTGTCGATGCCTTTAAGCGAAAGGGTGGGGCCTAGCTCGTTACCTTCGGCCGTGTGGTTGTAGACCACATCGAGAATGACCTCCAGGTCGGCGGCATGGTAACGCGCCACCAACTCTTTAAATTCATTGATGCTTTCGCCAGAGATATAGCGCGAATGGGGGGCGAAAAAACCGAGCGTGTTGTAGCCCCAGTAATTGCGCAGCCCTTGCTCCAACAGGCGCTGATCATCTACGAAGGCGTGGATCGGCAATAACTCAACCGACGACACGCCAAGTGAGTGAATATAGTCAACCACATCGTTGACCATCAGCCCGGCAAAGGTGCCACGTAGCGCTTCAGGTACCGAAGGATGGCGCATGGTATACCCACGAACATGGGTCTCATAAACAATGGTGTGATCCCAAGGCAACTGCACATCCCGAGAGCGACCCCAGGTAAAGGCCGGGTCGATCACGCGGCAACGCGGCATAAATGGTGCACTGTCCCGCTCATCGAAACTTAGATCACCATCGGGATGGCCGATGGTGTAACCAAACAGTGCTTCATCCCATTGCAGGTCACCCACAATCTGCTTGGCGTAAGGGTCGAGCAGCAGCTTGTTGGGGTTGAAGCGGTGGCCTTCCTCGGGGGCGTAAGGGCCGTGTACACGGTAACCATACAGTTGGCCGGGGCGGGCGTCGGGTAGGTAGCCATGCCAAACTTCATCGGTATATTCGGGCAGCTCTACACGTGCCAACTCCTGTTCGCCGGTTTCATCAAACAGGCATAGCTCAACCCTCGTGGCATTCGCCGAGAACAGCGCGAAATTAACGCCTAGCCCATCCCAGGTCGCCCCTAAAGGAAACGATGATCCTTCGTGAACACGTGTTTGCCGCATAACGCTTGGGGTTTCGTCGGCGGCAACGGACTTATCGCTGTCCCGCGAGGCGTGGCTTGTATTCATTGCATTCATCCTTGGGCCATTCGGGCACTTGGGTGTTAGCTAACGTTTTAACGTCTGTTTGTTAACAAGCGTTTTTTAACGACCGTTTTTAAAAACAGCTTTTAACTCTCGGGGTCGCTTGTCTTAGGCGTATTGGTTTTCTTCGCCTTTGGCGTCGCTTTTTTCGTTGCCTTGGTGTCTGTCTTTTTAGCCGTTGTCGTCTTACCTGCTTTCTTGGATGTGTTAGCTGTCTTAGCTGTGCTCGTCTCTTTGCTAGCGGCCAGCGGGTCGCTGCTACGCCGCGGGCGGCGGGTACGCGCCACCGTGGCGGAGTCCTCAGGCAGTGGCTCCATCGAACTCGCTGTAGCGTCGGGGTCGGTGGGCGCCTGGGGCGGATGGCCACGATCTTGTACCGGCACGTCTTGCCCCACTACGGTGTCGTCGCGAAAGGGAGCTTCATCGAAGTCGGGGTCGCCGTCCGGGTCTTCCAGCGGTAAACGGTTCTCCTGGATGCCTACCTCGTCATCCTCTAGCGGCAAGTCCTCCTCCAAGATAGGTGTTTCGTCCAGCGGCTCACCGACTTCTTCCAAATCGGCGTCGTTACCGGCTGCTTGCTCAGCGGCAACGATCTTTAATGCCCTATCCCAATGGCGTTGCTGTTGGCCTTCGGGGCGTCCTTCAGCTTCCCAGATGCTGTAGGCCAGTTGACGCACGCGTTCTTCGTCAGTCATGTCAGCTCATCCTATGTGCTATGTCACAATTCGTTTTCGACGCTCGTTTTCGATGTGACAGGGTGTGGAAGTCATCTAGAAGTAACCCAAGCGCCGCTGCTCTCCGTGTCGTCGTTACGCAGATAGACACCGACGGGGAGTTCCGCCAGCAAGGAAGCGATAGGAAGTCCGTGGTCGCCTATCTCCAGCGAAGACTCGGTCAAAATCCCCTGCCAAACGCCAGCATCTGGCTGTAGCAAAGTATCTCCCCAGTGCGTCGGGGGAATATGCGGTAGCTCAGCGTTGCCTAGTAGCGCTGTCGTCAGCCGGGGTACTACCACCAACAATCGGTAGCCAGCGTAACGCCGGGTAAATGCCATCACGTGGTCGGCCTGCTCACCAGTTGCCGAGAGAGGATGATAATCACCGTGGGTAAAGAGCCGTGGATGACGATGGCGCAGCGTCAGCAACCGGGCGATGAGCGCTTGCTTTATCCGTCCATCCCGCCACGTTAACAGTGCCTCTGTAGGCGTTAAGGCCGCTTCAAGCGCCGCTTGACGTGCGGCATGGTCGACGGGGCGGCGATTATCAGGATCGACCAAGCTGTAATCCCAGAATTCGCCACCTTGGTAGAGGTCAGGTACGCCGGGAACGGTCAGGCGCAGTACCGTTTGTACGAGGCCATTGAGGGCGCCCGGTAGATCAATAGTGCGTGCCGCCGCTGCAATGGAATCGCGCAGGGGCGGTGTGGTCAGTAAGTCCTCAAGGAACGCTTGTGAAGCGGACTCATAAGTATCATCTGGCCATAGCCAATGGCTGCGTAGCTTGGCTTCGCGCAGGGCTTTTTGCTGCCACTGGGCGAGTCGCTGGGTAAACGTTTGCATCTCGTCGTTGTCCAGCGGGTCAAGCGTTGGTGCCCAGGCCCCTAGTAAAATTTGGTAGAGAATCAGTTCATCGCCCGGTGAGGGAGCAACCCCGTTGGGCAACGACCGGCGCAGCGGAGCGGCTAACCGCCGCCAATGCTCAACATGCGTCGCAAAGTGGGTGGCGTGTTCGCTGAGTGCTGCTAATCGCGCGCGAACATCTTCGCCACGCTTGTGGTCGTGGGTGGCGGTGGTCACCATGGTGCGGGGGAATTGGCGGGCACGCCGGGCATTCGCTTCGTGAAAGTGTTTGGGCGAATGGCTGAAGTGCTCGCCATCGAAGCCCACATCGTTTCGCGAGATCAATACGGCGCTGCGATACCCAGCGGTATCTTCCACTGCCTTGGCCGCCACCGGCGAGGTGAGCTGCTGGAAGCGTACGATGGCGCGCTGGCGCAGTCGGCGCTCGTCATCCTTTGCGATGTCACGAGGCGCTTCGCCGCCCAGCCAGCGCTCTAACGCTTCGAGCACTGCAATGTCTGGCGGATTTAGCGTTTGCCGAGCCCCTCGCATCGCCTGAGCGAAAAAGGGAGCATCGGCTTCGGGGCGTCCGGCCTCGTCGGCATAGCTGCGGTAAATGGGGAAGTGAACGATTAATGCTTCCAGTGCCCGGCTGATGGCCGCCAGGGTAATATCACGGCTGGCAAGCTGGGCGCGGGCAACGGCATGCAGGGCGTTGGCACAGGCATTGAATTCACTGGCCAGTAGTGAGGTCAGTATCTCGCGCCTGGCCAGCCGTACCTCAGCTAAAAAATCAACGTCTCGGCCACTGATTTCCTGCCAAAGCGTTCGCAGTGGTGCGGCGCTGGCCGGGGCGTGCTGTATGCCTGAGACCTCGTTCATAAACTCATAACCGCTGGTACCGTCCACGCCCCAGTCGTCATGTAGCGTTTCGCCATCACCCAAAATCTTTTCTACATAGAGAGCGACGTGGCGAGGCACATCGGACGGTCGCTTGGCTTGCAAGGCATCCAGGCGCTGGCGTAGCGTTAGGCAATAGCCGCGTGGGTCGGCAAGCCCATCAACGTGGTCGACCCGTAAGCCATCGACCCAGCCCGCTTCGACCAACCGTAACGGCAGGGCATGAACGGCCTCGAACACTTCCGGCACTTCAACGCGTAGCCCACCCAGTTCGGTGACATCGAAGAAACGCCGCCAGTTGATCTCATCAGAGGCGGTGCGCCACCACGCCAGGCGGTAATGCTGGCGTTCAAGCAAGTTATGCAGGCGAATGGCGCCGTTGGGGTTGGTGCCGTCAAACAGGGGCAGAACAGCGTCGAGCGACTGCTGGGCAGCGGGGGATTCCAGCACCTTGCTTAGCTGGTAACGCGCCTCGTCAGCGGCGGTATAAGCGTCTTCGCGTTGCTGTAGGGCATCGAAAAAAGCGGCCTGCTCGTGCAGCACGTTGTGCTCAGCAAAGCGGAGTATGTCGCCGTAATGACGAGGGTCGATGGGAAAGCGGTGTTCGTGATAATCCACATGGAAGCCCGCCGTATCGGCGTCGTAGCTGAGTTCTAGTTCGCCTGAATGGAGTATTTCAGCATAAGGATCACCCAAGAAAGGCACCAGCAGCTTTCCGGCAAGCGATGGGTCGGCATCGTTGAAGTCGATATCGAAGAAGTCGGAATAAGGGCTATCTTTCCCCCAGGTCAGCACGTCCTGCCACCAACGGTTTTGTGAGCCACCCACCGCCAAGTGGTTGGGAACAATATCAAGAATCAGCCCCATACCGCGCGAGCGTAGCCGCGACACTAAACGCTCAAGCGCCGCCTCGCCGCCTAACTCAGGGTCGATGCGTGTTGGGTCGATACCGTCGTAACCATGGGGCGAACCGGCACGTGATGCCTGTAGAGGTGAGGCATAAATATGACTAATACCCAGGCTGGCGTAATAGTCTACCCAGTGTTCGGCATCCTCTAGGGTAAAGTCGCGGTGAAACTGCAACCGCACAGTCGCGAGGATTTCATTCATGAGTCGATTTCCCAAATAGGGCGGATCGTGATGGTTTGCTAGAGGAGGTGGCTTTGCGCGCACGTGTCAGCGCCACGAGCCGTTGACGAACCTCATCCGATGTCAGTAAATCGTTGGCATCGGATGCCCAGCGCCGACGCCAATTAGGGTGCTCATCCACCGTGTTTGGTAAGTTGGCTTGCTCCTCAAGCCCCAGGGCGTCTTCAACTGGGAGCAGGAGTAACGGCGCGGGCGTGGCAGCTAAGTGGCGCGCACACGCATCGAGTACCTGCGAGGCGGGTATATCGGCTGCTTCTAGTGTCTCGGTCGTCGGCTTTACACCCAGTAAGCCCAGCGTAGTGGCGAGTTTGGCCCGTTCCTTGCGCCTGGCTAGCTGTTCGCTTTCAGCACTTTGCGTTTCCTTGAGTAGCCCCAGGCGGCTGCGCCATTCAATATCGCGCCCCGCCCACCAGCCCGCCACGGTGGGCAGGTCATGGGTTGAGGAGGTTGCCATGGCATGTGGGTTCCAATCGCTGGCGGCAAGGAAGTTATGCGCCTCGTCCTGCTCGAACCACAGCACCTGCATGCCTAATATGCCGCGTGCGGTAAGGCGTTCTCGAAAGCCGGGGGCGACGGTGCCCAGATCTTCACCAATCACGATGCCGCGGTGTCGCCAGGACTCCAGCGCCACTAGGCGCAGCATGTCATCTAGCGGGTATTGGAGATAACCGCCTTCAGTGGGCGATGCGCCACGAGGGATGAGCCATAATCGCAACAAGCCAAGGATATGATCGATCCGCACCCCGCCGGCATGGGCGAAGGCACTGCGCAGCATGTCGATAAAACTACGAAAGCCTGAACGCTTTAGGCCATCGGGAGAAAAAGCGGCAAGCCCCCAGTCCTGTCCATGGGCATTAAACAGGTCGGGTGGGGCGCCGATTGAGACGCCTTCCAGCATATCCGTCGGGCGGCTCCAGGTTTGGCTGCCTCCAGCATCTGCCCCCACTGCCAGATCAGCGATCAACCCAATCGCCATACCACTCTCACGGGCGACGCGCTGGGCACGGGATAGTCCCTCGGCGGTTATCCACTGCAAGAAAGCATGAAAACCTATTTCATCGGAGCGGGTTTCGGCGAAGTGAGCGAGTTTAGGGCTAGCGGGGTCGCGTAGCTCCGCGGGCCATTCTCGCCAGTCGCCGGGGCCGAATTCTCTTTGCAGTGCTTCGAAGCGGCAATGATTTTCCAGCAAGGCGCCACCCGCACGTCGAAATGCCTGCATCTCTCGGTGTAGGGCTTGTGCCTCATCATCTTCACGCACCATGAAGTCATCGTAGAGATAACGTAGCCAGGAGAGCTTGGCGCGTGATGCCTCGGGCCAGTCAAGGTAGTCATCGGCTTCCAGACGTCGCAGCTCAGCTTGCAGCCCATTACGGGCCTGGGCGTCATGAACACTGGCGTCGCCCAGCAGGGTTTCCGCAGCGCTGTAAAGCACGTTATAGAATAGGCGGGTGGAGGGGGAGTAGGGGCTGTAGCGCTCAGGGTCGGCGCTGAACATGGCATGGGTCGGGCTAATCGCCAGGGCAGCCGCGCCTTGCTCGGCGGCATGCAAAACGCACTGTTCCAGCGCCAAGGTGTCGCCAATACCGCCGTCACCGGGGCGCCGCAAGGCGTAAAGCTGCGCTGCCAAGCCCCATAGCCGTGGTGTGGTCTCACCGCTGGCGTCACTAAGCGAATAACACTGGTGTGGCGCGACGGCCAGGGTCAGTTCGGTATCGGCTATCTGCAACTGGTGATAGCCGATCTCGGTAACGCTGGGCACCGCACCATTATCGTCGAGGTAACCTTGTTTAGAACCGCCCTGCTCAAGCTGCAATGTAAACGCGGTGCCGGGAGGCAACGGCGAGGGCAGCGTGATCGGTGTGTCACAGTCGGCGGTAAGCAGCGGTGGCCATTCTGCAGGGCTTGCCGGTGCATGGAGACGTTTCAGGCGTTGCAAGCCTTCCTCTATGGCGGACTCACTCGCCGTTGAATAGCCGAGTACTTCCAGTAGGTTACGCTGAGCCTGCTCAGACAATTGGCAGGGCTCGCCGTCGCTATTTTCCCACTCCAGCAGTAAACCGGCCGCTTCGGCGAGTTCCTTCAACGGCGCTTTCATGCACTGACCTCCTCGTCACCGGGGTTGTGACGCAACCAGGCAGCCGCAGTGCGGGCTGGCATCCGGCCGCTCTCGGCGGCCTTTGCGACCCCGTCGCTGGTTTCATAAAGTAGCTGACCTACTCCTAGTCCCGGTGTGTCTGCCGCCTGCTGCCCAAGATTGAGTGCTATCACTAGTTGGGTGCCGTCCTTCATTCGCCAGCGGGCCAGTACTGCCTTGTCGCCGAGCACGTTTGCCCCCAATGCTTCCGCGCCAGCCAGGCGCGGCACAATGTGCTGGTGGCGCAGCGCTAATAGCGTGCGATAGCGCGCTAAGCAGGCAGCAAACGGGGATACTTCTCGCACGGCAAAGTCAGGGATAGAGGCTTCGAAGGTGGTGAGGGCATTAGGGTCGGGGATGCGCTCGCGGCTCTTTTCGTCAATAAAAGCACTAAAGTCGGCAAACTCTGCTCGCCGCCCTTCACGAACGGCTTGGGCGAGGCTTTCATTATGTTCGGTGAAAAATAGGAAGGGCTGCGTGGCTCCCCACTCTTCGCCCATAAATAGCAGCGGGATCATGGGGGACAGCAGCAGTAAAACCTCAGCGGCTGCCAGTGAATCGGCATCAGTAAGTACATTTAACCGCTCGCCGAGGGCGCGGTTGCCGGTTTGGTCATGATTTTGAAGAAACGCGACGAAGGCCGTGGGCGATAGGTGCGCGCTGGGCTCTCCGCGGGAATGGCCATGGCGCGATGTGTGGCCCTGAAATATGAAGCCTTCGCTGAGACAGCGGGCCAGCCGAGGGGTGGCGTCCTCGACAAAATCGCTGTAATAGCCTTCCTGCTCACCTGTCAGCAGAACATGTAAAACGTTGTGCCAGTCGTCATTCCATTGGGCGGTAAACTGCTGTTGGTTGAGTAGGCTGGCGGTATTGCCTTCATTCTCCAGCACCAGATGAATATGCCGCTCGGGGGCTATTCGGTTGCGTATTGTTTCGGCCAACTCGACCAGGAAATCCTGCTCGCTAATGGCGTGGACAGCATCGAAGCGCAAGCCATCCAGGTGGTACTCCTCTAGCCACATCAATGCGTTATCGATGAAGTAACGGCGTACCATCGGTTGGCGAAAGTCGATGGAGGGCCCCCAGGGTGTGACCAAATCCTCACGGAAGAAGGCGCCAGCATAGTTGGCCAAATAGTTGCCGTCGGGGCCGAAGTGGTTGTAGACCACATCGAGAAACACCATCAGACCGTAGGAGTGGGCCTCGTCGATCAGTGCTTTCATGTCATCAGGGCTGCCGTAGGAGGCTTCCACCGCGTAGGGCAGCACGCCGTCGTAGCCCCAGTTACGCGCACCGGGAAATTCCGAGACCGGCATCAACTCAATGGCAGTGACACCCAGTTCGGCCAGGTAGGGCAGGTGTTGGCGCACGCCTTTAAAGCCACCCAGGGTGCCGATGTGCAGTTCGTAAAGCACGGTTTCGTGCCACGGGCGCCCCTGCCAATCGGTGTTTTTCCACTGGTAGTGGTTGGGGTCGATCACCACACTGGGGCCGTCGATATCACCGGCCTGGGCACGGGCGGCAGGGTCGGGCACTAGGCTGCCCTGCTCATCGTTCTCATCGTCGAACACTCGGTAGCGGTAGCGAGCACCGTGCTCACAAGCCACTTCGGCCGTTACGCGGCCGTCATCGGCCTGGTCCATGGTGACACTGGGCAGTCCTTCAACCTCTACATCGACCCGGCGAGCGCCTGGCGCCCAGAGTACGAACCGAGTTAAGCCTTCCTTGACGATCTGCGCGCCGAAGGCAGGTTGAAACCTATGCTTTTGCAGCTGAGGCCTTTCAAACATCGCTTGCCACCTCTTTCCCCAGTCGCTTTCACAGGGGCGTTCTCACTTCTCACCAGGACCTTTTTACTGGGCCAAGGTCGCCTCGTTACCTGCCTGCTCAAGGGCCTGCAGGTACAGCTTGCTGTAGGGGACGATTGACTGCTTCCAGTGGTAACGTCCTGCCATCGCCGCGCCGCGCATGGCATTGAACAGGTCGGTTGAGCGGTACACGGCAAAGGCGCGCTGAATGGCATGCATGTAGCTGCCGAACTGCATGTCGTCGAACAAAAAACCGGTCACGCCGTCCTCAATCGTATCGGCCAGGCCGCCGGTGCGGTGAGCGATCGGCAGGGAGCCGAAACGCTGGGCATACATCTGACTTAGCCCGCATGGCTCGAAGCGTGATGGCATCAACAGAAAATCACTTCCCGCGAAAAGGCAGCGAGCCTGATACTCGTCGAAACCGATGTAAGCAGTGATGGCGCCAGGAAAACGAATGGCCAGCTTACGTAGCGCTTCCTCGACATGGTGTTCGCCGCAGCCCATAAAAACGATTTGGCCGCCCGCATGGACAATGGCCTTCGCGGCCTCGATGGTCAGATCCAGGCCTTTCTGATGCACCATGCGTGATATCACCGCAAACAAGGGGCCTTGACTGGGGGTTAGCCCAAAGTGACGACGCACATAATCAGCATTGGCACGCTTACCGCGCCAATCGTTAGAGGAGAACGCTTGGATCAAAAGGCTATCGGTGCGTGGGTCCCAGGAATCGTCAATGCCATTGGGGATGCCGCTCAAGCAACCTTGTTCGGCTTTGCAGCGAAGAAGCCCGTCGAGCCCACAGCCGAATTTCGGTGTAGTGATCTCCTGGGCATAGGTCGCACTAACGGTGGTCACTTGCGAGGCATAGACGATTCCCGCTTTCATAAAGGAAATGTCGCCATAGTATTCGACGCCATCAATATGAAACGCCTCGTCAGGAATGCCGAGCACCTCAAGGCGCGAGGCATCAAACACGCCCTGGTAAGCCAGATTATGAATGGTAAAAACAGTCGGGATGGGTTGCCCTTGGCCTTGCCAGTGCAAATACGCCGGTGCCAAGCCACAGGCCCAATCGTTGAGGTGCAATAACTGGGGCTGCCAATCGAGATTTGCCTTGCCCAAGGCGATATCGGCAGCTGCCCGTGACAGGCGAGCAAAGCGGATATCATTATCTTTCCAGCCTTCATCTTGACCATCGCCATAACCGCTAGAGCCGGTGCCATAGGGAGTGCCTTCACGCTCATAAAGCTCTGGGCAGAGCAGTACATAAACGATCAGCCCATCGCGGCAGGTTAGCTGGCCAATATCACACGCTGGCAGTCCCGCAAAAGAAGGCAAATGGCCAACAGTTACAATGTCATAGTTGGACTGAACCATTTCCCGATAAGCGGGGATTAATACTCGTACATCGTGATGCGCTGCCAGTGCGCGGGGAAGTGCCGAGGAGACATCGCCCAGACCGCCGACCTTAACGAAATCGGTAATTTCAGTGGTAACAAATAGAATGCGTTGTGGGGAGTCGAGTTTATCGTTATGGCTTCGATCGATAATGTCATAACGGCGATCGGTAACAGTTTGATTTAAATGGTGCCGGGGGATTACTTGGTTATAGGTAAAAGGAACCTCTTTCAGTCTAGGCCCCTCTTGTTCGTCATTTTCTACCATGCTCTCGTCCGGCATGCTTTTAATGTTAGCAACCTCACTCAAAGCCACATCGCCCATGCTTTACCTCCCTGGATTACCATGGTCAATACTATTTAACTAATAGCTTTTCACTCGACAGCCTTAAGCTATCTGTTAATTGACTATCTAGTGCTTAACTAGCTAGTTTACTACTCCCTAATGACTTCCTTTCCTCACCCTTGGCTACCATGCCGCTAGGCGTTGTATCGGAAGTCGCTACTTAAGGATAGGTGCTACGTAAAAACTATAGTTGAGAAATCATAGGTTAGCTAAAGGGAGAGCAACCATAACCTACATCAATATGCGTGTTAAATAAGACTTGAACGCGCTAAAAAAGGCACGATGGAAGAGTGTCTAAACTCGTTAGATGCTTAAGCATTAAAGAGTTATGTTAAGTATTTAATAAAAGATAAGCGAATATTTTGCTATCTTTTTTTATTGAATTTCCCTTTGTCTTTAGCGAGCTGGGCTGTGTTTTTAACAAAAGTAAATAATAACTTTGGCTTGCTTATTAATCCCTTAGGGCAGGGGGCGAGGCCATTGCGAAAAAAAGCATGGCCTCGCCGCATTTAAGCCGATAGTGAAAGAAAAAACAGGATCAGCGGGGGGGATAGCAGCGAAAGAATAAACCCGCTGACCACGGCGATAGGGACGCAGGCCACGCCGCCATGTTGCTGAATGACGGGCAAGGTGAAATCCATAGAGGTCGCCCCGCCGTAGCCAATCGCCAGCGCGGTATGGCGATGGATCACCAACGGAATCAGGATAAACGCCAGCAGCTCGCGGGTGAGGTCGTTGAAGAATGCCACGCCACCCATTAGTGGGCCTAATTGATCGCCAATTAGAATCGCCGAAAGCGAATACCAGCCGAAGCCCGAGGCCATCGCCAACCCTTCGTTCCAGCTAAGTGAAAGCAGCGGGGCGGCAACCAGGCCCGCCAGTAATGAGCTGATTGCTAGAGTAACTGCAATCGCCAGCCCCATACGGTTAAGCAGGATTTGTCTAAGAGGCATGCCTGAGTTGCGCAGCTGGCAGCCAATCAGTGCCAATAGTAGGTAAAGCACCCATTCAGCGAGTAAATCGGCGGTACTGAAAAGCCCTTCGCCCACAAGAGGCCCTGCCAGCAGGCCGGCGATAACGCCGCCTGCCACCACAGCAACGAGCAACAGTGAGCCCTGCATGGCGGCCAATTTACTGGTGGGTGCATTCTTTACCACCGGTGAGTGACCTGCCTTAAGGGGCAAACGGCATGATAACCACCAAAGCGCTGCTAGGTTAAAGGCGGTGGTAATGCTAAATAGCAGTAGGGCGTTGCCACCTAAGCGTGAAAATTGGCTGGCCAGGTTTTCTAGCCCCGCCAAACTGACGCCCATGAACAGTAAAATCAAATAAACCGAGCCGCTAACGGCTCGGTTTATTAACTGCTGTATGCGGGTGGAAGGCACCGGTACCAAGTAGCCAAGAACCAGCGGTAACAAAACAATCAATAAACCTGAAAACATTTAGGGCGTCGTGCCCCCGTCTGGGTTGAAGTTGGTTAACGTCAGCTGCGTTTCGCGGCTGCCCTCTTTTTGGTACACCGCAGACAGAATCAAGCCGGGCCAGTCGGGGTGAAAGTGAAGTTGCAGCAGGCGGTCAGGTTTCTCTATATCAATCAAGGATACCTGCAGCGCTTCAAACTCACCGGCAGGGACGCTAATGGTGTCAGGGGTGTTGGTATTTTTTTCTGTAACATAATACTGAAAGTGCTCATCACGCCCCTTTTGATCAACAAACTCAATCTCGCAGGGAGCGCTCTCGATGCAGTTTTCATGCCCCGCCCGGCGCGATAAATCAAACAGCGCCGTTTGCCGATCTAAGCTGGGAATATCATTTTCGTTCAATTCATAGCTATCACCGACACCTAACACTGAATAACTGCTATTAAAGAGCAGCGACTGGGTCTCATCGCCATTGACAGCAAAACGACTGAATTCCTGGCCGCGTGCCACGGTAATGGAAAAACGCATGTCGCTTAACCAGTGGCTACCTTCGTTAGTGAGCCGGTGGGTGATGGTGGCCCCAGGCCAGCCGCGCACTTCAAGCCGGTATTGGGCCTCAAAGGGACGTGGGTCTTTGAGTGTGTCTGCTGCTAACGCCATGCTGCTTAACCAGAAGGCGGCAAGGCTCAATCCTACCCCTGCAAGCGAGCGGCTAGGCTGTCGTGCAAAAACATTGGCCAAGGCCGTTCCTCCAAAAATGGTGTCTTCCTAAGAGCTTTTAGCCAGCGCTTGGTTCCCCGTGCGCTAGTAACCGCGGTGGAGGAGGGCTTCAGTAGCCCGCGTCCGGGTTGACGGTGGAGAGTTTTTCACCTGATTCAAAGGCATGTAAGTAGGAAATTACCTGGTCGATGGCATCATTCAGCGGCGTAGGCGCCGCCATATGCGGTGTAACGACCACATTGGGATGCTGCCATAGCGGACTGTTTGTCGGCAGCGGTTCCTCCTGAAAGACATCCAGTAGTGCCCCTCGCAAGTGGCCCGGCTGGTCAGCACTGCCCAACGCATCCAGCAATGCCTGTTCATCAATCAAGCTGCCCCGGCCTGGGTTGATCACGCTGGCACCTTTGGGTAATTGGGCAAGACGCTCGGCGTTAAGAATGTGTTGGGTCGCTTCCGTATCAGGCAAAATAGTGACTAAGCTTTGCACCTGTCCTAGCAGTTCGGTTAGCCCGTCATCGCCGTGAAAACAGTGTACGCCGCTAATTTTCTTGGGCGAGCGGCTCCAGCCCAGCACCGGAAAACCAGCTTGCTGCAAAGCGCTGGCCACAAAACCACCTATAGCCCCCAGGCCTAGTACACCCACCGGCCATTGGGATTTCTCTACCACTGCCTGTGGTTGCCAGGTGGCGCTTTGCTGCTGTTCCCGGTAACGGTCCATGCTGCGGTAAAAATGCAGCACACCATACAGGGCGTAATCGGCCATTAACTCGCCCATGCCCGCATCGCGTAACTTCACAATCGGTACATCGCTAGGCAGCCCTGGCGTTTTCAGCAGGTAATCCACCCCGGCGCCTAAGTTGATAATCCCTTTTAGTTGAGTCTGTTCTTGCAGCAAATGCGCAGGCGCTTTCCAGATGGCGAGGTAGTCAGCTTGTTTACGCTCCTCCGCGGGTGCTTCGCTAGTTAGCACGGTAGCTTGGGGCAGTGCCTGTGAAAGCGCCTCCTGCCACTGTGCAGCTTCGTCAATATGGACAATAATTTTCATCCCGCCTCCTCTCGCTAAAAGTGTCTTCACTGCCGTTATCATGGTGAGCGATGGGGGCTGTTGCAAGCTCGCTCAGCCTAAATAATGATGTTCTATGCACTTTTTGTCACAAAGCCTTTGACCGCTAACCAAGGGTCGGTGCTAGTATCGCCTTAAGACGACATTGGCGGGCCTGCTGCAACCGCAGCAGATGCAACCCCGACGCCTGATCGGTGGTGGCCAGGTCGATCCTGTGGCCCAGCGTTGTGTGCCTAACAGTAGGCAGCACGTTGGTTCTTGGTGATCCTTAATGGCGAGTTGCCCGATGACTCAGGTTTCCCTACCTTTCACACGCGAAGAGTATGCTACCCGCCTGTGGAAAGTGCGTGCTGAAATGGCCAGTCGTGGCATTGACGTATTAATCGTCAGTGACCCTTCCAATATGGCCTGGCTAACCGGTTACGACGGTTGGTCGTTTTATGTGCATCAGTGTGTCCTGGTGGGCCTCGAAGGCGAGCCGGTATGGTTTGGTCGGCGCATGGATGCCAACGGTGCCCTGCGCACCTGCTGGATTGATCCCGACAACATCACCTACTACCCGGATTACTATGTGCAAAATCCGGATATGCACCCAATGGAGTATCTGGCGCAGTCGATCATGCCTGATCGTGGCTGGCACTTGGGTGTGGTGGGTATGGAGATGGATAACTACTACTTCTCCGCCAAGGCCTATCTGAGCCTGCTGAAAGAGCTGCCCCATGCACGCTTTATGGATGCCAATGCGTTGGTCAATTGGTGTCGGGCGATCAAATCGCCCCAGGAAGTGGCCTATATGCGCATTGCCGCCAAAATCGTGGAAGGCATGCATACGCGTATCTTGGAAGTGATCGAACCTGGTCTGCCGAAGAGCAAGCTGGTGTCGGAAATTTACCGCGTTGGCATTGAAGGCTTTGTCGATGGGAATGGCAAGGTTTTTGGCGGTGACTATCCCGCCATTGTGCCCATGCTGCCTACCGGTAAAGACGCCGCTGCACCGCACCTGACCTGGGACGATACGCCTTTTCGCAAAGGCGAGGGGACCTTCTTTGAGATTGCCGGGGTGTTTAAGCGTTACCATGCGCCGATGTCGCGTACGGTTTTCCTGGGTACGCCGCCCACTGACTTTATCCGTGCCGAATCGGCGCTGCTGGAAGGCATTGAAAACGGCTTGGCAGTGGCCAAACCCGGTAACCGCACGGCGGATATCGCCATGGCGCTGGGCGCGGCGATGGATAAATACGGCTTTGACCGCGGCGGCGCCCGCTGTGGTTATCCTATCGGTATTTCATACCCGCCCGACTGGGGTGAGCGCACCATGAGTCTGCGCCCCTCAGATGACACTATTCTGGAGCCGGGCATGACGTTCCACTTTATGCCGGGGCTCTGGGAAGAAAACTGGGGCTTGGAAATTACCGAAAGCATCTTAATTACCGAAGACGGCTGCGAAACCCTGGCCAATTTTCCGCGCCAGCTGTTTGTTAAGTAGTGGTTTGTAAAAAAGGAATATCCAATGACTGATCAAGCGAACCAATTGCGGCCAAGCCCCATTTCCGCCACCGTTGATTTTGATGCCGATGGCGTGCAGCACGGCTTTTTAAAACTGCCCATCTCCACTGACGAGTCTGCCTGGGGCGCGGTGATGATTCCGGTGACCGTGGTCAAGAACGGCGACGGCCCCACGGCGCTGCTGACCGGCGGCAACCACGGTGATGAGTACGAAGGCATTACCTCGCTGCTGAAGCTCTCTTCGACGCTTAAAGCAGAAGACGTGACAGGGCGGGTGATTATCGTGCCATGCATGAACACCCCAGCCGTGATGGCGGGCAAGCGCACCTCGCCGATGGATAAAGGCAACCTCAACCGCAGTTTTCCCGGCGACCCTAACGGCAGCGTCACGCCGCAGATTGCCGACTACTTTACCCGTGTGCTGGTGCCGATGAGTGATGTGGTACTTGATCTGCACTCTGGCGGCCGTACGCTGGATATTCTGCCATTTGGTGCGTCTCACGTACTGGATAACAAAGCGCAGCAGCAGTCCGCGCTGGAAGGCGCCAAAGCGTTCGGCGCCCCCTACGCCATGGTGATGTTTGAGCTGGATGCGGAAAAACTCTTCGACACCGCCTGCGAGCGCCAGGGCAAAGTGTTTGTGGCCACCGAGCTTGGCGGCGGCGGCACGTCGACACCCCTAAGCATTGCGATTGCCGAACGCGGCGTGCGCAATTTCCTGATTCACTACGGGCTAGTCAAAGGCGAAGTCGAAATGCCCGCAGGCGGGCAGATGTATCTCGATATGCCCGACGCTAGCTGCTATGTGCAGAGCCAGCACTCCGGCGTGTTGGAGCTACTGGTGGCGCTGGGCGACGAGGTGAAAAAAGGCCAGACGATTGCCTATGTGTATGACATGACTCGCAGTGGCACTGCACCAGTGGCCTACAAAGCCGAGCGCGATGGCATTTTGATGGCCCGCCGAGCACCCTCGCTGATCAATATGGGGGACACCCTGGCAGTGATCGCCGATGTTGTCGAACGCCTGGAGGCGTAACCCCCGGCATGATGAAACTGGACCGTTTTGATCTCAAAATCCTCGATATTCTCTCCCGCGATGGGCGGATCACTAAATCGAAGCTGGCCGAGGCGATCAACCTCTCGGTCAGCCCCTGCTGGGAGCGGGTAAAACGCCTGGAAAAGGCCGGTGTTATCGAAGGCTACACCGCACGTATCAATGCAGACGTGCTGGTGCCGCGCAATCCCGTCTGGGTGCAGATCGAACTTAAGCAACACAATGCCGAAAGCTTCTCTCGTTTTGAGGCCTTAGTGATGCAAACTCCCGAAGTCACCGAGTGCGTGGCAGTGGGGGGCGGCGTCGATTATCTGGTGAAGTTTGAAGCGCGTACGATCGATAGCTACCAGCGCCTGATGGATAAGTGGCTGGTGTCCGAAGCCGGTATCGAGCGCTACTTCACCTATATCGTGACCAAAACCGTCAAGCGGGTTCCTATCGGCATCGATACCGACGACATTCTTTAAGCTCCACCAAAAGCTATTACCAAGTACAACCAAAAAAAAGCACTGTCAAATGTCCGCTGACAAAAAAAGTCGCGTGATAAGCCTCGGTTTTCAAAAACACTTCGTGGCGCCTCTCCGTTAACCTATGTGCATTCGACGGCAAGGCAATGAGCTTGCTGACAATGCCACACAGTTATTGCAGCGCTCGGTTAGCCAGACTGCATTTGAGGGAGGTTTCCATGACCACACTATCGACCACGCTTGCCAAGCGCCTGGAAGATCCGCGTCTGTTTCGGCAGTACGCCTACGTGAACGGTAAATGGACCCATGGGGAAGGCGGTCGCGAAGAAGCGGTTTATGACCCCGCCACCAATGAAGCCATTGGCCATATCCCGTTGCTGGAAGCCGAGCAGATCACTGCCGCTGTGGATGCTGCAGAAGCGGCGTTTGTACACTGGCGGGCACTGCGCGCCGATGAACGTTGCGAGCGTTTGCTGGCCTGGTACGACCTGATTCAAGCCAACCGTGAAGACCTCGCCACCATCATGACGCTGGAGCAGGGCAAGCCACTGCCCGATGCTCGCGGTGAAGTCGAGTATGGTGCCAGCTTCGTGCGCTGGTTCGCGGAAGAGGGCAAGCGTACCTACGGCGAAACTATTCCCAGCCATATCCCGAATGCGTCACTCGGCACCATTAAAGAGCCGGTCGGCATTGCCGCGATGATTACGCCGTGGAACTTCCCGCTGGCGATGATCACCCGCAAGGCCGCCGCGGCATTGGCAGCGGGTTGCCCGGTGATTGTGAAGCCTGCCAACGAAACGCCGTTCTCTGCGTTGGCGCTGGCGGAGCTTGCCGAGCGGGCGGGGATTCCGGCAGGGATTTTCAACGTCGTGCTGGGTGACCCGGCGGAAGTCTCAAAAATTCTTTGCGGCGAGTCACGTATTCGTGCGCTCTCCTTCACCGGTTCCACCCGCGTGGGCCGTTTGCTGATCGAACAGAGCGCCAACACCGTCAAGCGGCTCTCTCTGGAGCTGGGTGGCAACGCGCCGTTTATCGTTGGGCCGGACATGGACCCGAAGCAGGCTGCTTATGCAGCAGTCGATGCCAAGTTCCAAACCGCCGGGCAGGACTGCCTAGCCGCCAACCGCATTCTGGTACACGAATCCATTCATGATGAGTTCGTCGAGCAGTTCGCCGAGCGCATGGCGGCACTCACCGTGGGGAATGGCCTGCAGGGCGAGATTGACCTGGGCCCGCTGATTCACCGTCAGGCGGTTGAAAAAGCCGCCGCGATTGTCGATGACGCCATTTCCAAAGGCGCCAAGATGATTGGCGGAGACCAAAGCCAGGCGCCCGGTGAGAACTTCTTTATGCCGGTGATGCTGACCGGCGTAACGCCAAAAATGAAGGTATGGCGGGAAGAGAACTTTGCCCCAGTAGCCGGGATTACCGCTTACAGCACCGATGACGAAGTGATCGAAATGGCCAACGACACCGAGTACGGCCTGGCCGCGTACATCTATACCCACGATATCCGCCGTATCTGGAAGCTGATGCGCGCGCTGGAATACGGCATGGTCAGCGTTAACTCCGTCAAAATGACCGGCCCGCCGGTACCTTTCGGCGGTGTGAAGCAGTCCGGCCTTGGTCGTGAAGGTGGCGCCACCGGTATCGATGAATATCTTGAAACGAAGTATTACTGCCTGGGCGCGCTGGGATCAGTTTCTGGTAGCTAACACCGACGGTTATCACCCAGTGAGCAAGGTGATAAGCAGCATAGGACACGTTAATCGCCCAATAAATTGGGCTCCTACACGAGGTTTTGTAGGAGCCCGACTTGTCGGGCGATCAGACCGTCTAGTGGCTATTACCTGCGGTACCCCCATCCTTGCTGATCGCCCAATGAATTGGGCTCCTACATAATGGGGTTGTGTAGGAGCCAGACTTGTCGGGCGATACGCCCTTTATAGATAAGAGAGAACGCTATGAGCTTGCATCAGGATTTGATCGAACGCGACCGTAAAGTCACTTTCCACGCCTCTACCCACCTGCGCGATTTCGCCCACGGCGACCTGCCGGGCCGCGTGATTACCGGCGGTAAAGGCATCAACATCGTAGATAAAGACGGCCGCGAATTTATCGACGGCTTTGCCGGGCTTTACTGCGTCAACATCGGTTATGGGCGCACCGAAGTCGCCGAGGCGATCTACAAGCAAGCGCTAGAACTCTCCTACTACCATACCTACGTAGGCCACTCTAACGAGCCGCAGATCGAGCTTTCCGAGCGTATTCTGAAGATCGCGGGCATGAACATGTCCAAGGTCTACTACGGTATGTCCGGTTCAGACGCCAACGAAACCCAGCTCAAGATCGTGCGCTACTACAACAACGTACTGGGTCGCCCGCAGAAGAAAAAGGTCATCTCGCGTATGCGTGGTTACCACGGTTCAGGTATTGCCTCTGGCTCGCTGACCGGTCTGAAAGCGTTCCACGATCACTTCGATCTGCCGATTGACACCATTCGCCATACCGAAGCGCCGCACTATTACCTGCGTGCCGCTGAGCAGCACGGCATGACCGAGCTTGAGTTCTCTGCCTATTGCGCCGAGAAACTCGAAGCGATGATTTTGGAAGAAGGCCCGGATACCGTCGCCGCCTTTATCGGCGAGCCCGTGCTGGGTACGGGCGGTATCGTACCGCCGCCGGAAGGCTACTGGGATGCCATCCAAGCCGTGCTGGCGAAGTATGACGTGCTGCTGATTGCCGATGAAGTGGTGTGTGGCTTTGGCCGTACCGGTTCTGATTTCGGCAGCCATCACTACAACATGAAGCCTGACCTGGTCACCATCGCCAAAGGCTTAACCAGCGCCTACCAACCGCTTTCCGGCGTGATTGTCGGTGAGAAAGTGTGGCAAGTGCTTGAGCAAGGCACCGGCGAATACGGCCCCATCGGCCACGGCTGGACTTATTCAGGCCATGCGCTGGGCTGTGCGGCAGGGCTTGCCAACCTGGATATCATCGAGCGTGAAAACCTGGTGGGTAACGCGTCGGAAACCGGTGCTTACTTCCAGCAGCAGCTAAAAGCTAACTTTGAAGGTCATCCGCTATTGGGCGACGTGCGCGGTGTAGGCCTGATGGCAGCGCTGGAGTTCTCGCCAGACGCCAAGCAGCGCCTGCACTTCGACCCAGCGCTGAAAGTCGGCCCGCGTGTTGCGGCAGCCGCGATGGAAGAGAACCTGATTGCACGCGCTATGCCCCAAGGCGACATTCTCGGCTTTGCACCGCCGCTGACCATTAATCGGGGTGAAGTGGACGATATGATTGGTCGCGCCAAACGCGCCATCGACCGCGTGACGGATGAACTAGTGCGCTCCGGCGACCTTAAAACTGGCCAGCAGGAGGCTGCCTTTACAGTTTAATCACCTGTTTTAGCCTTTTGAGCGCCGCTGCCTGTGCAGCGGCGCTTTTGTTTTTGTAGGCCACGACTATGCTGAATACAGTTGTTAGCCAATTGACAGTAAAGGAGAGGCCCACGATGCAGCCGGTATTAGCCTTCGATGTTTACGGCACGCTGATTGATACCCAGGGAGTGACCGTTGAGCTGGAACGACGCTTGGCCGATGCTTCCAAAGCAGGCGAATTTGCCCGCCGCTGGCGGGAGAAGCAGCTTGAATACAGCTTCCGCCACGGCTTGATGGGCGCCTATGTGCCCTTTTCTGAATGTACCCGCGAAGCGCTGGTCTTTATCGACCGGGCGCTACAAACCGGCCTTTCCGATAACGATCACGATCACTTGATGGCAGTGTATGGTGAGCTACCTGCGTTTGACGATGTCGTGCCCGCCTTGGATCAACTGCGCGATGCGGGCATCCGCTGTGTGGCATTTTCGAATGGCACTGCCGATGCCGTCTCGACGCTACTGACGCGTGCGGGCGTTGAGAGCCATATGGATGACGTCATTAGCGCGGATGAAGTCAAGCGCTTCAAGCCGGACCCCGCCGTTTATTCCCATCTGCGTAGCCGCCTGGAAACCCGCCCAGAACACACCTGGCTAATTTCCAGCAATCCCTTTGATGTGATTGGCGCCACCCACGCCGGGTTACGCAGCGCCTGGATACGGCGTAATTCCGATGCGCCGTTTGACCCCTGGGGCATTGAGCCCGATATGACGGTCACTGATTTAGGCGCATTGGCCGAACGCATTATTCGCTAGGTTGTGAACCTGCGTAGACAAGCCGCATAATGACGCACGCTTAACGACTTAGGATATGAGCATGTCAGAAAAAATTTACTGTGTTGCCGGCTTTAAGCCCAAACCAGGCAAGGAAGAAGCCGTATTTAAAGCACTTCAGACCTTAGAACCGAATACGCACCGGGAAGATGCTTGCATTCACTACACGGTAACGCGCCAGATCGACAATCCCTTTGCCCAGGGCACCGGTTATCCGATTGTATTTCATGAAATTTGGGCCAGTCGTGAAGAGTTTGAAGCCCACTGCCAGCGTAAAGAGATTCAAGACTTCTTCGCCAAGCACGTTGAGTCACCAGATGGCGATATTGAAGATGCCAACGTGTGCGTTTACACCGATGAGCCATGGAATTTTGACGCGCCCAAGGTGTAAGCGAAACGGTTTAAGCGAAAAGGTTTAAGCAAAAAGGAGCCAACATGACCGATAAAAAGATGAACGTCGAAAGCTTTAACCTGGATCACACCAAGGTAAAAGCCCCGTACGTGCGTTTAGCCGACATCAAAGAAGGCCAGAACGGCGACCGTATCCACAAGTACGACCTGCGGATCTGCCAGCCCAATAAAGATCACATGGAGATGCCAGCGCTGCACTCCCTTGAACACTTAATGGCTGAGCTGTCGCGCAATCACACCGATAAAGTGGTCGATATCAGCCCCATGGGCTGCCAAACCGGCTTCTATATCGCGATGATCAATCACGACGACTACAACGACGTGCTGACCATTATCGAACAAACGCTGAACGATGTGCTGGTCGCTACCGAAGTACCTGCCTGCAATGAAATGCAGTGCGGCTGGGCCGCCAGCCACAGCCTGGAAGGCGCCCAGGAGCTGGCCCGCAACCTGCTGGCCAAGCGCAACGAGTGGACGGAAGTCTTCGCCTAAGCGTTATGTAACCGCATCAACGACGCGCGAACGTATTAATAAAGTAAGAAGCTGAACGCCTCCTGGGTATACGCCCAGAAGGCGTTTTTGTTGTCGGTGCATTAACGGATGGAAAACGCCAAGCAACGGTGACATGCTGGCACCACGTACGCACTTTTCCCTGGGTGAGGCATTAACATGCTATTGGACACTTGGCTTTTATACCTGATCGCCTGCATTGGTCTATCGCTTTCGCCAGGGCCAAACGGCCTGTTAGCGCTGACCCATGGCGCCATGCATGGCAGCCGTAAAACCCTATTTACCATTGTTGGCGGTGCGACAGGGTTTATGCTGATTATTGCCCTGTGCATGTTTGGGATTGGTGCGCTGCTTAAATCCTCGGTGGTATGGCTGACCGTGCTGAAATGGGTCGGCGGGGCCTATCTTATTTGGTTGGGTATTCAGGTATGGCGCTCGCCGCCGATTACGGGCGACATTGATGTAAATACAAGCCGAGCGAGCGGGTGGCACCTGTATCGCCAAGGCGTACTGGCATCAATTACTAACCCCAAAGTACTGCTGTTCTTTAGCGCCTTCCTGCCTCAGTTTATCGTCCCCCAAGGCAGTTTGATGCTGCAATTCTTCGTGCTGGCAGGCACCTTTGTGGTTATCGAATGCATCGTGGAAGGCTTGCTCGCCAATATGGCCAACCGCATTCGTCACTGGTTAAAACGCGTGGGCCGCGGATTCAACCGCACCTGCGGCGGTATCTTTGTTGCTATCGGGGCTGCGTTGCCGTTAAGGGCGTGAGCATTGGGAAGGGGTGCCGCCTTCGCTTCGGCGCCATTAGCAGTCAGTGTGCCTATGTAAAGGGTGCACTTCCTTGTGCATGAAATCGGTTTGGCTAAATATGCGTATCGGCGGCGAGTTGTTCGATAGAGGTGGCGACATTGTGGGCGTCGTGAAGAATCTTATTCACAATGGTATCAATCTCACTAACGCTGGACTGGCTGGCTTTGCCATGCTGAATCACTTGCTGCATGGATTGCGTCGTACGTTCTACCAAGCTGCTGTTGTCTTTAAGTACCTGGGTGATTTGCGCTACCGCCTCGGTGGCGCCTTTGGCGAGTTGGCGTACCTCGTTGGCCACCACGGCAAAGCCACGGCCTTGTTCGCCCGCGCGGGCGGCTTCTACGGCAGCGTTCAGCGAGAGAAGGTTAGTTTGGCTGGCAATTTTTGCGATTGATTCGGTGATTTTGTGAATACTTTGCGACTGCTTATGCAGTTCATCAATCAGTTCTTGCGCTTGGGCGAGCGTTTGCGCGGCCTGCGCAGCGCCTTTCACCATCTCATCTAAGTGACCCAGGCTGTCTTTAGCAGTTTGCTCAATTTGCGACGTACTACATAGAGAGATGCGTTAAAAAATTGTTATACATTTTGGCCTTCTCTGTATTCAGTCGAATAATACTGGGAGCAGGCACAAGGGGAGGCACCTAAGTGGAAAGAGTCTTTATCATCAATTGAGGTTAATTATTGTAACTGCTTCTTTATTGATGAACCTGAACTCATTTTTAATAATATAGTTCTCTTTGCACTAGATTTATACCCATTAAAATGTGAAAAAAAGTAAACTATTAAGAGCACAAGCGATTCAGGGGGGGTAAGAAGCCTGCTGATGGCTTCGGCTGCTTTGGTGATGGCTGTTATTGACATTCGTCTGCCTTACCCCTATAAACGCGAAATAATCCATCACCCTAGGCCCTCATGTTCCTCTTAATCACGATTGCTACCCTTTCAATCGCGTTCTCGTTCTTATGTTCCATCCTTGAAGCGGCGCTGCTTTCGATTACCCCCAGCTATATTGCTAAACAGAAAGAAGACAATCCCAAATTACATGCCTCGCTTACGCAGCTAAAAGCCAATATCGACCGGCCATTGGCGGCTATTTTGACGCTTAATACGATCGCCCATACCGTTGGGGCAACGGCGGTAGGTGCTCAGGCGGCCGTGGTATTTGGTGAAGCCTCTATCGCTATTGTGTCGGCGGTGATGACGATGCTGATTTTGATCTTGTCGGAAATTATCCCAAAGACCATTGGCGCAACGTACTGGCGCGGTTTATCGCCGTTTCTGCCACGCCTGTTAAATCCTATGATTATGGGTTTGCTGCCTTTTATCTGGATGTCAGAACAGATTACGCGCCGCCTCGGCAAGTCAGAGCATGATGTCGACCTGCGCGATGAAATCAAAGTTCTCGCGCGCGTGGGCCTGGAAGAGAACGTGCTGGATGCGGATGAATCACGCACCATCATCAATATGCTTAACTTGCACGATATCCTGGTGAGCAAAGCGATGACGCCACGTACCGTGTGTGTAACGGTGCTGCCTGATATGACCGTCTCCGCGTTTGATAAGCAGTATGGCAAAGCGCCGTTCACGCGGTTCCCCGTGATGGATAACGGCGAGCAGGCGTTTGGCTATGTGCATAAAGCCGATATGTACCATGCAGACGATGCCAAAACGATGCGTGAACTGATGCACCCGATTGGTAGCGTGGATGTTTCAAATAATGTAGAGCAGGTGTTTACCTCGATGCTCAAAGATCACCTGCACATGCGGGTGGTTTATGATGAGCACGGCACTTTTGTCGGCTTGATTACGCTTGAAGACATTATCGAAACCATTCTGGGGCAGGATATTGTCGATGAGACCGACAATGTAGCCAATTTGCGCCACTACGCGAAACAGCAGTGGATTAAGCGCGTTAAGCGGGATGATAAAAACGCCAAAGCGGCTGAGTAAACCTTTTACAGCTTATTGGTATAAAACGGCGCCTTAGGGCGCCGTAGTACGTTTTATCGTCAGGCTTTTACGCCTTTATACTGGGCTTGGCTCTACAGAGTGAACGTTGCCTTGCCACTGGCTGTCTTAGCACTAAATGATCTATAGTGAAGGTGTTGAAAGACAAATAAGGTATTAGGGCGTTCAACGTCCATTAAGGAGGAAAGCAATGTCATTACGTATTAATGCAGTCGTGCCTGATTTTAAAGCGGAGACTAGCGAGGGGCCGATTCAATTTCACGAATGGATTGGCGATAGCTGGGCTATCCTATTTTCACACCCCAAAGACTTTACCCCGGTCTGCACGACGGAATTTGGTGCTGTTGCCACTCTGAGCGAAGAGTGGAAAAAGCGCGGTACCAAGGTGATTGGTGTATCGGTTGATGGTGTGGAAGACCACAAACGCTGGGGCACCGATATTAAGAACGCATCCGGCAGCGATGTTGATTTTCCTATCATCGCTGACGATAGCCTGACTGTTTCCAAGCTGTTCGATATGCTGCCTGAAGATGCCTATTTACCTGATGGCCGCACGCCAGCAGACAGTGCCACGGTACGTTCGGTATTTATTATCGGACCGGATAAGCAGTTGAAGCTCTCAATGACATACCCCATGACCGTGGGGCGTAATTTTGCTGAAATTCTGCGTGCCCTGGATGCACTGCAAACCACCGCGAAGCACGGTGTTGCCACTCCGGCTGACTGGATGGTAGGGCAAGACGTTATTATTCCACCTAGCGTTTCTGATGAAGACGCCAAACAGAAATATGGCGAATACGAAACGATTCTGCCCTATTTGCGCAAAACGCCGCTGCGTTAACAGCGTGGTATAAGCTACAACAGCCAGTACATCAGTGCTGGCTTTTTTATTGGATCAGCGAGGAGATTCCAGCGCTAGCTGCTCAATCGATGTTGACACACTGCGCGCACCAATCAGTATTTCATTCACAATGACCTCAATTTCACCCACGCTGGCTTGGCTTGATTTGCCCTGTTCCACCACTTGCTGCATAGCATGCGTAGTGCGTTCCACCAATGCGCTGTTGTCTTTAAGCACTCGGGTAATCTCTTCAACCGCTTCGCTGGAGCCCTTGGCTAAACGGCGTACTTCGTGCGCGACCACCGCAAATCCGCGGCCTTGTTCGCCGGCTCGCGCTGCTTCTACCGCCGCATTGAGCGACAACAGGTTGGTTTGATTGGCAATTTGCGCGATTGAGGCGGTGATTTTATTAATTAGGTCAGCTTGTTGATTAAGGGCGGCTATTAAGCTCTGTGCCTCGTTGAGCGTGTGTGTGGCTTGTTCTGAATCCTTGAGTATTTGTTTGAGGTGAGTTAAACCGCTCTGGGCTATTTTTTCAGTCTGTGTTGACGATGTTTGCGCCGTATTAACCGTGACATGCGCTGCTTCTGAGGCTTGAATTGAGCGGGTAATATCCGTGGCAAATTTGACTACTTTGATGATTTGCCCTTGCTCATCGTGGATTGGGTTATAAGTGGCTTCCAGCCAGATAGTGTTGCCACGGGCATCAATGCGCTCAAATTTACCCTGCATAAATTCGCCACGGCTTAACCGCTCCCAAAAATCAGGGTGCTGCTGGTAAAACGTATCAGGGCAAAATTGGCGGTGATGAACGCCTCTTATTTGTTCAGCTGCGTAGCCCATTGTTTGTTCAAAATTACTGTTTGTATCCAGTACATACCCATCTGGAGTGAATTCAATCACTGCCATAGAGTTATTCAACGCCTGAAGAATGGCGCGCTCCCGCGCCGCATTTTGATGTTTCTCTGTAACGTCGCTAGCGACTTTAAATATTTGTATAACTTTTCCACGCCGGTTTTTGATAGGTATATAGGTCGCTTCAAGCCAAATTTCCTTGCCTTCAGCGTTTAAGCGCCGAAAGCGCCCCTGCTGGCTGTAGCCTGCGGCGAGTGTTTCCCAAAAAGCAGCGTATTCAGCCTGGTTGGTTTCTTCAGGAAAGCAAAACATACGGTGATGCTGCCCCTTAACCTGCTCAAGCGTGTAGCCCACCGTGTTCAAAAATAGAGGGCTTGCCTCTTTAATCTCACCAGTAGGGGCGAATGAAATACAGGCAGTATGTTGCAACAGGGCACTATGTTGAGGTGAATGGCGGTGAAGGCTTAGCATTTATAAAATGTCTCGGTCGTATAGGATTTGTATAGTTATGCAAATCATAATAGACATCCGGTTTAAAATCACTTTTTTGTAGCGATTTAGCACACAATGTTATCAATACAATGTAAGTGAGGTTTTACATATAGCGGAAGAGAGGGGCTTGGCTATTAAGGCCGCCGGGCCACGGTGTTAATTGACTCATTGGCGATGCGCAATGCAGAGTGAGGCGGGCGAAGTGATGATCGTTGGCTTTGGCTTAGCTTGGTCTTTCTCCAGTGACTTTTCGTACAAAACCTAGACAACAACGTGTCGTTCTGTTTTATGTCTTGCTAATTGCTAACCGGGTTTATGTTGTTCATGGAAAATACGTTGTTATTAGGGTTTTTGGGCAGTTTAGCGGCCGGGCTGCTAACGGCTGTAGGCGCATTACCAGTGCTGCTAGGCAAAGCACCCAGCCGTGGCTTTCGCGATTTGGCGTTGGGTTTCGCCGCTGGGGTGATGCTGGCGGCGTCTTTCTTTTCGCTGATTATTCCCGCGCTGGATGCCGCTGAAATCTATTATTCTGGTGGCCCCGTGCCCGCCGCGATTGTGTGTACCGCTATTTTGTTGGGCATGGGCGCGATTGCGCTGCTTAACGAGCATCTTCCCCATGAGCATTTTGCCCAGGGGCGCGAAGGGCCAGCGGCTGCATCACTGCGCCGGGTATGGTTGTTTGTATTTGCCATTACCATTCACAACCTGCCAGAAGGCATGGCGGTGGGCGTCGGTTTTGGCGCCAATGGGCTAGAAGGCGGCATGCCGCTGGCGATCGGCATTGGCCTGCAGAACATGCCGGAAGGGCTAGCCGTCGCGGTTGCGTTGATGGGCGAGGGCTACTCGAAGTGGCGCTCCTGGTCGATTGCTGCGCTAACCGGCTTGATCGAACCCATCGGTGGGCTGTTTGGCGCCAGTATTATTAGCGTTTCGCAAATATTGCTGCCATGGGGCTTAGCCTTTGCCGCTGGCGCCATGCTGTATGTGATCAGCCATGAAATCATTCCTGAAACCCACCGATCCGGCCATCAGAAGAAAGCCACCTTTGGTTTGGCGATGGGGCTGGTGATTATGCTATTTCTGGATGTGTGGCTGGGCTAACTTCACGTTAACCGATGACATCCGCGCCACCGTGGGGGCCAGAGTGCTCACACAGGCGATGGTCGCTCAGCACGTCAATAATATGGCACTGGCCAATATTGCCTCCCGCGCACTGATTGATCATGCGCTGCAGCTCATCGCGCACCGCGGTTAGCCGCGCAAGCCGTGCTTCTACTTCGGCTAGGTGATGTTTGGCCAAGGTGTCGACCTCTTCGCAAGGCATGGCGGGGTAATCCGCCATTTGTAAAAGCTCCCGTACCGCCTCAACCGAAAAGCCAAAATCCCGCGCATGACGAATAAACGTTAATCGACGGACAGCCGACGCCGTATAGCGGCGCTGGTTGCCTTCGTTGCGCGGTGCTGAAGGCAGTAGACCAATGCGCTCGTAATAGCGCACCGTTTCCGGTTTGCAGCCGGACTCACGTGCCAATTCACCAATGCCAATGTAGCGCTCAGTGGGGGAGAGCGCTGGGGAATGTTCTTTCATTGCTTGAACCTCTAGTCGCTACAGGTATTACGCTGTTCTTAAGATAGTCGAACTGGGAGTTCCATGCGATGAGTCATACGCCCCCTACTAAAACCACGCAAGACAAGACCCCTCAAGCGACGCCCACGCCCACCACCCTGCGTGTACAGGGCATGGATTGTGGCGGCTGCGAGCGTAAAGTCGAAGCGGCGCTAACGCGCTTACATCATGTCGAAGAAGTCTCCGCGAGTTCTGTTACCGGCTCGGTGCGATTGACCGCGCTGCCTGGGAAAACGCTGCCCCATGCCGAGATAGAGTCGACCATCACTGCGCTGGGTTACCAGGTAATTGATGAGTCGGCGAACACGGCTGAAGCGACAACACGTACCCCTTGGTGGAAAACGCCTAAAGGGCGTTTAGTGCTTGTTAGTGGGGTACTGCTGGCGCTTGCTTGGGCGCTTAAATTTGCCTGGCCTAGCCTGGGCACTTGGCCGTTTGTCGTCGCGACGGTGGTTGGCCTTGTGCCGATTGTCCAGCGTGCTGGGCAGGCGCTGAAGATGGGGAATCCTTTCACCATTGAGATGCTGATGAGCATTGCCGCCATTGGGGCGCTGGCGATTAACGCCGCCGCCGAAGCCGCGGTCGTGGTGTTTTTGTTTGCGGTGGGGGAAATGCTGGAAGGGGTTGCCGCCGCCCAGGCGCGCCGCAGTATTTCCGCGCTTTCTAAGCTGACGCCCTCTACCGCGCGATTGATGGAGCAAGGCAGCATTCGTGACGTCGCTGCCGCTTCACTTCAGCCCGGTCAGCGGGTGCAGGTACGCCCAGGCGACCGGCTACCCTGCGATGGGCTCATTATGGCGGGACGCTCTTCAATTGATGAATCGCCAGTCAATGGTGAATCGGTGCCGAGTGAGCGTGGCGAAGGCGAGGGGGTATTTGCGGGCACCGTCAACCTGGACGGCGTGCTGGAGGTCGAGGTAACCAAAAGCGCTGAAAACAATACGATTGCCCGAGTGATAAAGCTGGTGGAAGAGGCCCAGGCGGCGAAAGCACCGGTGGCGCGTTTTATCGACCGCTTTGCTTTTTACTACATGCCTGCGGTGGTGGCAGTAGCGCTGCTGGTCGCTATTATACCGCCGCTGGTGTCGCCAATGCTGTGGTCGGAATCCATCTACCGCGCCCTGGCGCTGCTGCTGATTGCCTGCCCCTGCGCGCTGGTGATCTCGACCCCCGCGGCCATTGCAGCAGGCTTGTCGGTGGGCGCTCGTCACGGCCTGTTAATGAAAGGCGGCGCGGTATTGGAGCAGTTAGGCAAGCTTAAACGGGTCGCGCTGGATAAAACCGGGACGCTAACCGCAAGCACGCCCATCGTCACCGATGTGGAGAGCTTTGAAACTGACGGCAGTGTTGATAAAAACAGGCGGGATGAAATAGTGCGTCTCGCCGCTGCGCTGGAGCAAGGCTCGAGCCACCCCCTCGCCGTGGCGATTAGTGATTATTTTCACCGGCAGCAGGATGCTCCGCTACCTACTGCGCAAGGTGCCCATGCGCTAGCAGGGCATGGCGTTGCTGGGCGGGTGGATGGGCGTGAGTTAATGCTGGTAAGTCCGCGCTACTTGCAACGTTTCAACTGGCCCACCAGCGACGGCGATAAGCGCATTGCCGCGCTGGAAGCGCAGGGCAAAAGCGTGGCCGTCTTGCTAGAAATAGAGCTAGAAAACGAGCGCCCGTTAGGGCTGATTGCATTACGCGATGAGCCCCGTGAAGATGCTCGCGAAGGGCTTCAAGCGCTTGAGCGTTTAGGCGTACAGGCCGTGATGCTCAGCGGTGATAACGCCCGCACCGTGGCTGCAATTGGTGAGCAGTTGGGCATTGTAGCTGAAGGCGAGCTGATGCCCGAAGACAAAGCCCAGCGTGTGCGCCAGTGGCAGGCACAAGGTCTTGGGCCGATAGGTAAAGTGGGCGATGGTATTAACGACGCACCGGCGCTCGCGGCAGCGGAAGTAGGTATTGCGATGGGCAGCGGCACCGATGTGGCGCTAGAAACCGCCGACGCCGCTTTGCTTAAAAACCGCGTAGCGGGCATTGCCGAAATGATTGCGCTCTCCCGGGCGACCATGCGCAATGTTAAAACCAATGTGGCCTTGGCGCTTGGTTTTAAAGCGCTGTTTCTGGTCTCTACCGCGCTGGGAATTACGGGGATGTGGGTCGCGGTAATGGCGGACACCGGGGCGACCGTGCTGGTCACCCTCAATGCGTTGCATTTATTGCGTTACCGCTTTAACGACGTTTAAACCCTCTAGTTAGCCCTTTACGCACTAGCCCTGTACATACTCGACCAACGCCTGGGCAAAGGAATCGGTGCTGCCGGTTCCGCCCATGTCGGGGGTCACCATATCGCGGCGGGTTTCCAGCACGGTACGAATACCCTGGCGGATAGCGTCGCCTTTCTCGTTCATGCCCAGGTGATCGAGCATTTGCGCGGCCGCCAGCAGCAGGGCACAGGGGTTAGCAATGTTTTTGCCTTCGATATCTGGCGCGGAGCCGTGCACGGCCTCAAAGATTGCCGCTTTTTCGCCGATGTTCGCCCCAGGCGCTAGGCCCAGTCCACCCACTAGACCTGCACATAGGTCAGAGAGAATATCGCCAAACAGGTTGGTAGTGACCACCACATCGAACTGATGCGGGTTCATCACCAGCTGCATGCAGGCGTTATCGACGATCATCTCCTGAAATTCGATCTCGGGGTACTCTTTGGCGATCTCACGCGCCACGTCCAAGAACAGCCCAGAGCTGGTTTTAATGATATTGGCTTTATGTACCGCGGTGACTTTTTTGCGGCCCTTATTTTTGGCCAGCTCAAAAGCGTAGCGCACAAAACGCTCAGAGCCCTTGCGGGTGACTTTAATCACCGAAATACCGGTATTACCGTCGTCGATCATTTCCTGACCGTCGGAAAGGTAGGCGCCTTCGGTGTTTTCGCGCACGGTAATCATGTCGATGTCGTCGTAACGCGATTTAGTGCCGGGGAAGCTAATCGCCGGACGCACGTTGGCGTAAAGATCAAAGTGACGGCGTAGCTGTACGTTGATTGAGGAGAAGCCTTTGCCAATCGGCGTGGTCAGCGGGCCTTTAAGCGCAATGCCGTATTTTTCGATGGCATCCAGCGATTCCTGGGGAATCAGCGTGCCGTGCTTCTCAAGCGCGCCCAGGCCGGCGTCAATATGTTGGTAGGTCAAGCCGCAATCTAACGCGTCGAGTACTCGTAGCGTGGCCTGCATAATTTCGGGGCCGATACCGTCGCCTTTGATGACTGCAATAGATTGGCTCATGTGCTGCTCCTCTTTAATCGGCAGGCTTATTCGGCATGCTTAAGTGGCAAGGAATGGCGTGCCGCTTCAACGTGAAAAGTTGGGATTAAATGTCTCTTTTAGCGGCGCAATGGTACGCCAAATTGAACCTAGAGGGCACCCTGCAAAGGGTGTAGGACGGGTGCAGTCCGCAATAATTGCTGCTAGAATGCGGCGGCTTATTACAACGCGATTAAATATAGCGTTCTTCTGACAGCAAGGCATAACGGCAATGACCTCTTCAAATTCAACACAAGCATTATCCACTTCAGGGCTGATGACTCCGCCCTAGTTTTCCCCCTCCCCAAGCGATACGTCTAGACACGTTAATTGCGTTGTCATGGCGTTACGGCATGCTATTGCCATTCTTCCGCCGATTGGCGGGCCGAACCTTAGATTGCTCCAGCACTGGCTCATTAGTCTGATATCGCGCGTCTTGCGTGCGCCACTGTGTCGCGTCGAGGGTTTGTAATATTTTAACCCCCAGCCATGGACTCCCTGAATGTCTCTCTATAGTAAGCAAGAGTGGTTTTCCAATATTAAAGGCGACACGCTCTCGGGAATCGTGGTCGCCCTTGCGCTGATTCCCGAGGCGATTGCCTTTTCAATCATCGCAGGCGTTGACCCCAAAGTTGGTCTTTATGCCTCCTTCTGTATCGCGGTGATTATTGCCTTCACCGGTGGTCGTCCCGGCATGATTTCAGCGGCAACCGGCGCTATGGCGTTACTGATGGTGACGCTGGTGCGCGAACATGGGCTTGAATATCTACTGGCGGCAACGCTGCTTACCGGTGTACTGCAGATTATAGCCGGTTACCTGAAACTCGCGGATTTGATGCGCTTCGTGTCGCGCTCAGTGGTTACCGGGTTTGTGAATGCGCTGGCGATTTTGATCTTCATGGCACAACTGCCGGAATTGACCGACGTGACCTGGCATGTTTATGCCATGACGTTGGCGGGCTTGGGCATTATCTATCTGTTTCCCTATTTACCCGTCATCGGTAAATCGATTCCTTCACCGTTGGTCTGCATTGTGGTGCTAACCGCGGTCTATATGAGTAGTGGGATGGATATCCGCAGTGTCGGTGATATGGGTGAACTGCCCGATACGCTGCCTGTTTTTCTGTGGCCCAGCGTGCCGCTGAATCTGGAAACGCTATGGATCATTTTACCTTACGCGTTGATGCTGACTGTGGTGGGCCTGCTTGAGTCGATGATGACCGCCACCATTGTGGATGACCTGACCGATACACCGAGTAATAAAAATCGCGAGTGTAAGGGGCAGGGGATTGCCAATATAGGTGCCGGGCTGATGGGCGGCATGGCTGGCTGTGCCATGATCGGTCAATCAGTTATTAACATTAAGTCCGGTGGCCGGACGCGATTATCGACGCTGATTGCTGGCGTGGTGCTCTTAATGATGGTGGTCTTCCTGTCAGATTGGGTGTCGCAGATACCCATGGCGGCGCTGGTGGCGGTAATGATCATGGTATCAATCGGCACCTTTAGCTGGGAATCGATCCGAGACCTGAAAAAACACCCCTTAAGCACCAATATCGTCATGTTGGCTACTGTGGCGGTCACGGTTAGCACACACAACTTGGCTATCGGCGTATTTGTCGGTGTGCTATTGGCGGCGCTGTTCTTTGCCAACAAAGTGGGCAACATTCTCTACATCGGTTCAAAAGAGATCGAAGCGGGCAAAGAGCGTGAATATCAAGTAGTCGGCCAAGTTTTCTTTGCCTCTTCTGAGCGTTTCACGGCCGCTTTCGATCTCAAGGAAAGTATCGAGAAAGTGACGATTGATCTTTCCCGAGCACACTTCTGGGATGTGACTGCCGTACAGGCGCTGGATCGCGTGGTGATTAAATTCCGCCGTGAAGGCACTGAAGTAAAGCTTGTTGGTTTGAGTGAAGCCAGCGCGACGGTAGTGGATCGTTATGCGGTTCATAACGACCCCGAAGCGGTTGAAAAGTTGATGGGCGGCCACTAACCAACGCAAGGAGCGCAACATGACAGATCAGGTATTGGCCGCTATTGACGGCTCCCAGTTTTCTGAAAGCGTTTGCGATTACGCTGCCTGGGCAAGCTTGGCCATGGCTGCACCGCTAACCTTTGTGCATGTGGTCGACAACCATTCGGACGTACCCGAAGAGCAGAACCTTTCCGGCAACCTGCGTTTCGGTGCCCGCGAACGGCTGATGAAAGAGCTTTCTGAACTTGATGAGCAGCGCGCGAAGGTGAATCGCGAGCAAGGCAAGTTGATGTTGGAAGCCGCCAAAGAGCGCGCAATAAAGGATGGGGTCAGCGACCCCGCCACACGCCAGCGCAATGGCACCCTGGTGGAAAGCCTGCTGGAGCTTGAGAAGGACATACGTTTACTGGTGGTGGGCAAGCGCGGTGAGACCGCCCATCAGGCCAGTGGCCACCTTGGCTCTAACCTTGAGCGGGTGGTGCGTGAATTGCACCGCCCCATCCTGATGGTGCCGAAAACCTTCAATCGGCCTGAAAAGATATTGATGGCCTTGGACGGCAGCAAAACCGCCCGAAAAGGCGTCGAGATGCTGGCCCGTTCGCCGCTGTTTGCAGGCACCGAGTGCCATGTGCTGATCGTGGGTGCAGAAACGGCTGAACGCCGCTCCGAGCTTGAGTGGGCGTTAAGCACGTTGCGTGAAGCTGGCCACCAGGCCGAAGGCGCTATTCGTGCTGGCGAGGTAGATGAAGCCCTGCAAGCCTACGAAAAAGAGCACAGCATTGACCTGCTGGTGATGGGCGCCTACGGGCACTCGCGTATTCGCCACTTGCTGGTAGGTAGCACAACCACGGCCATGCTACGAGGTAGCCGCATACCGGTACTGATTTTGCGCTAAGGCTCACTAAGCAGCAGCGCATCACCGTTTAGCTCGCATTGCGACTTCTTCTCCGCAGCCGGCCCTCGTAATTTGAGTGGCCGGTTTTTTTGTATTTAACTAGCGTCAAGATAACTTATTTAACAATGCTAATGTTGCAATGCGGTTCTATGCTGATAGTCAGGTTGTTATCTATTCACACACTGGAATAGTGCGAGGAGCCTGCCTTGAATATGCCTATCTTAGAGAGAACAGTCCCTGTTGGCTTCGATGAAGCCTCTCCTTCTCATCGTTTTGTTGCCGAGTTACTGGCCCAGGCCGATATTCAGTTGGATGGCCAACGCCCCTGGGACATACAGCTAAAAGCACCCGGCGTTATCGATAGCGCCCTTTCGCGAGGTAACCTCGGGCTTGGCGAAAGTTACATGAAAGGTGACTGGGACGCAGAGCAACTAGACGAGCTGTTTTACCGCTTAATGCGTGCCCAGCTTGGGCAGCGTATCAAGCCTACCCAACTAGTGTATTACTCATTACGTTCGCGCCTGCTGAATCGCCAAACCGTTAAGCGCGCATGGGAAGTGGGCGAAAAGCATTACGATCTGGGTAATGACTTCTATGCTGCCATGCTCGATCAACGCATGACGTATACCTGCGGCTACTGGAAACATGCTCAAACGTTGGATGAAGCCCAGGAAGCCAAGCTAGATCTCATTTGTCGAAAACTTCAATTGAAACCAGGTATGCGCGTGCTGGATATCGGCTGCGGTTGGGGAAGCTTTATGGCCTACGCTGCCGAGCATTACGGCGTTGAATGCGTGGGCCTTACGATCTCTAAGGAGCAAGCCGAGTTCGGGCAGCGGCTGATCAAAAAAGGCTTGCCGGTTGAGTTTCGCTTGCAGGATTACCGTAATGAGCACGAGCAGTTTGACCGCATTGTCAGCATCGGCATGTTTGAGCACGTGGGGCATAAAAACTATCGTGAATTTATGAGTGTCGCCAACCGTTGCTTAAAAGATGACGGGCTGTTTTTGCTGCATACCATTGGCAAAAATCTAAGTAACACGGTTACCGACCCCTGGATTGATAAGTACATTTTCCCCAATGGGGAGCTGCCCACCATGGGGCAAGTCACGGACGCTGCTGAAGCGCTTTTCGTGGTAGAGGATGTACATAACTTTGGGGCTGATTACGACCGTACGCTGATGGCTTGGCATCAAAACTTTGAGGCTCACTGGCCGACGTTTAAAGACCAGTATGGCGAGGGGTTTTATCGCATGTGGCGCTACTATTTATTAAGCTGCGCTGGTGCTTTCCGCGCCCGGGAAATCCATCTCTGGCAGTTGGTGATGAGCAAGCAAGGGGTACTGGGAGGCTATCACCGCATCAGTTAATGTATTTTCTCTGGCAATAGCTTGCTAGGCACCCAGCGTAAGAATGCCACCATGCCAAAGAGCTCAATGAGTGATTGAAACACAATCACGACTACCGCGGCCTGCCAAGCGCTGGGTAGCGTCAGGGCGATAGGCAGTATTACAAAGGAGTTGCGCGTGCCAAAGCTAAAGGCCAGGGTTCGGGCGCTAGCGGTGGGCAATGCAAACAGCTTGCCTAGCCCTTTGCCCAGCAGTGCCGCGAAGAGTAAAAAACCGATAAAGATAAAGACGACCTGAGCCAACACCTCACTAAGCCCGAGTACAGTATGAACCTGCGAAGCGGCAATCATAAACACCACCAGCGCCAATAGCGGCACGGGCAGCAGCCCCAGGCAGGCAACGCTGCGTTTAATGCTGCGGCGGCGTTGGGCTAGGTATTCAGTCAGCCAAGCGAGCACTAACGGCGTAATAATAAGGCCGGTAAAGGCACTCAGTAGCTCTTTAGAAAGCGTTAACTGAAACCATTCACTGCCTAAAAACAGCCAAAGATAAATCGGTAGCGCAACCATCTGCACCAGCAGCAGTAGCGGGGTGGCAGCCATCGCCCGGGCGGCATCGCCTTTGCCTAAATGCGTAAAGGTGATAAACCAATCGGTGCAGGGCACCAGCAGTACCAGCAGAACGCCTGCCAGCACTGCGGAAGAAAGCGGTAGCCACAAAACGAAAAGCGCTAAAAAAGCGGGAATGGCGATAAAGTTGCCGGTCAGTAACGCCGCCATAAAGCGCTTGTCAGTGAAACCGCGGGCAATGTTTTGAAAGGGGATTTGGGTAAAGGTGGCATACAGCAGCATGCCTAATAGGGGCCATACTAACGGCGCTAGCCGCTCGACAAACCCCGGCGCCCCGATGCCCAGTGCTAAACCCAAGCCAATGAATAGCAGGTAGAGCCAAGACTGATGCTGTTCCATCTGATCGCGCATACTGGCTCATCCTTTGGCTGACGGTTTTGCTAGGGTTTGTACGAAAAGTCGGCGAGCGATGGCTAGACAAGGCAAAAATCAACGAAAAAGCGGAGTTTACAGGGTGTAAATGAGCATTTTGAGATGATTTTTAACGCCGTATAGACGAGCGCAGGCAGTTTTCGTACAAAGCCTAACGAGAAAGCGCCATGCGTTCACCCACAACGGCGGCACCCAGCCAAAGCGGCAGGCTGACCACTATATAAATCAGCGCCATAGCTGGTTTGCCCACCTGCACCAGATACAGCGTCTCTAAGCTAAACAGCGAAAAGGTGGTAAAGCCCCCGCAAAACCCGGCGACCAGTAACGGTTGCAAACGCGCGAGTGGGCTGTGGGATGAGCGCGAGAAGGTGGCAGCCAACCAGCCGATTAAACAAGAACCCAGCACGTTGACGATGAGTGTTCCCCACGGGAAATAACCCCCTAATGCCGCCTGAGATAACAGCGAAACGCCGTAACGTAGCACGCTGCCGACGCCGCTGCCGATGCCCACCGCAAGGTACGCTTTCCAGGCACTCATAAGCTCGCTCCTGACATGAACCAGCCAAGGCTGACCATGGCTAAGCCAAACAGCAGCGTGGCCCCCACATTCACGCTGGCTCGCAGTTGCTGGCCGCCTTGCCATAGCTCGATGGTCTGCAGGCTAAAAGAAGAAACGGTGGTGTAGCCACCCAGTAAACCGGCGACAGTGAACAGCCATAAAGGTGAGGGGGCGTTGGCGATACCTAGGCTGCCGAGCAGCCAGCCCGCTAGAAACGCGCCGCTGGCATTAACCGCCAGGGTTCCCCAGGGAAAGGTCTTACCGAGATAGCGGGCCAGTAAATTGGAAACCGCAAACCGCCCCATGCCACCCAGCGCGCCGCCGAGTGCGACTAACAGTACGTTTGTTAAGCCATCACCCATGCTTCCCCCTTAGGCGCTCAATAAATAGGCCGCCCAGTTTAGCATGTGCGTTTTATAGCGTCCGAAGCACGCAAGAGCGTTTTAGGGTGTCGCACGTCAATCAGTTGGTGTAGAAAAGGTCGAGAATATAACAACAATGTTGATGCACCCGCTCAAGGAGAAGTACTCCATGTCAGATCGCGTGTTGGCCGCTATCGATAGTTCTCAGTTTTCAGAAGGTGTGTGTGATTATGCGGCCTGGGCCGCTAAAGCGCTGAATGCGCCGCTTAGTTTTATCCACACCGTCGATAATCATCACGCCCAGGTAACCGAGCCGGATTTAACCGGTAACCTAGGATTAGGTACCCGAGAGCACCTGCTGGAAAAACTCTCGGGTATAGAAGAGCAGCATGCCAAAGTCTCCCGTGAACGCGGGCGACTACTGTTAGACGCCGCCAAAGAGCGTGCGATAAGCGCGGGCGTTGCCGAGCCGCAGTGCTTGCAGCGCAACGGTACGCTGGTGGAAACGCTAGTCGAGAACGAAAAAGAGGTGCGCTTGCTGGTAGTCGGCAAGCGGGGCGAAACGGCGCACCAAGCCAGCGGCCATTTAGGTTCCAACCTTGAGCGTGTGGTGCGGGAAATGCACCGGCCGATTCTTATGGTGCCGAAACAGTTTACCCAGCCGCATAACGTGATGATGGCATTCGATGGCAGTAACACCGCGCGTAAAGGCGTGGAAATGCTGGCTAAAAGCCCACTATTTGAGGGCGCCACCTGCCACGTGGTGATTGTGGGTGCGGAAACCGCAGAAAACCGCTCGCAGCTAGCCTGGGCATTAGAAACACTGCGCGAGGCCGGCCACACTGCCGAAGGGGCCATCCGCGCAGGCGAAGTAGAAAAAACGCTACGTGCTTACAAACAAGAGAACGGCATTGATATGTTGGTGATGGGGGCCTACGGCCACTCGCGAATTCGCCACCTATTGGTCGGCAGTACTACCACCATGATGTTGCGCAAAGCGCAGCTGCCGGTGCTGATTTTGCGCTAATCCATGTGAGAAATACCGAAAGTAGCGCTGGGTGTGCAATATTTGTCTTCGATACGCTTGCTGGCGACGTAGATGAATCCCTGCTTGAGTCAGGCTACATCGCCAGTTGAGGTTTAGGTGGCAGCGGCGGTTACAGCGTCAGCTCTGCTTCCTTGGAAGATAATCCCTTTGCCACCGTTTGATCGGTGAAATTGATACCCGCGATGATCGCCTTGAGCGATGCACTTACCGTATCGCTGTCCTCGGCTACCGCGCAGAGCCGCTGACCATCGATATTGAGCTGCACAAAGGCAATGGCATTGGCCTCGCTGCTGGCACCGAGAGAGTGCTCGCTGTAATCGATAATGCCTACGCTGCTGCCGGAGTGACGTTGCCACGCATCGGTAAACGCGGACATCGCGCCATTACCCTTGCCTGAAAGACTTAGCGTTTCGTCACCTAGTTGCAGCGTGACTTCGATGCCTTCCTGCTGGCCTTTGGAAAGCCGGTAGTCGACTAGTGAGAGCGGCGCTTCCTGGGTGAAGTGGTCAAACATCACCTGGCGAATCATTTCGCTGGAGAGTTCGCTGGCGCGTTTTTCGCTCTCTTGCTGCACGTAAGGCGCCAAGGCCAGCATCATCCAACGCGGCAGGTTAATGCCGTAATCGCGTTCCAGCAGGAAGGCCATGCCGCCTTTGCCAGACTGGCTATTGACGCGAATAACGGCCTGGTAGTCGCGGCCAATATCATGAGGATCAATCGGCAAATAGGCCACTTGCCACGGCTCGTCGGGCTTCTGATGCTTGAGCGATTTACGAATCGCATCCTGGTGGCTGCCTGAAAAAGCGGTGTAGACCATCTCGCCCACCCAGGGGTGGCGTGGGTGAATCGCAATCCCGGTGCACTCGTTGACCACCTGAATGATTTCGTCGGGATTGGAAAGGTCCAGCTCCGGGTCGATGCCCTGGCTATAAAGGTTCATCGCCAGGGTGACGATATCCATATTGCCGGTGCGCTCGCCGTTACCGAGAAGCGTACCTTCTACGCGATCGGCACCCGCCAACAGGGCGAGTTCGGCAGAGGCAACGGCACCACCACGGTCGTTGTGGGTGTGCACCGAGATAATCACGCTGTCGCGAGCGCTAATATGCTGGCAGAAGTACTCAATTTGATCGGCGTGATGATGCGGTCCGGCCACTTCCACCGTGGTGGGCAGATTAAGAATGCACTTGTTTTCCGGCGTTGGTTGCCAAACAGCCATGACCGCTTCGCAAATTTCCAGGGAAAAATCGATCTCTGTACTGGAGAAGCTTTCCGGTGAGTACTGAAAACGCCAATTAACGTCTGGATACTGCGCGGCGTAGGTTTTAACCCAGGTCGCCCCTTGCACTGCGATATCGACAATCCCGGCGCGATCCATCTCAAACACTCGCTCGCGCTGAACCGTTGAGGTGGAGTTGTAGAGGTGAACAATGGCGCGTTTGGCGCCTACCAGTGAGGCAAAGGTCTTTTCGATCAGGTGTTCGCGACACTGCACCAGCACCGCAATAGTGACGTCATCAGGAATTTGCTCCTCTTCGATCAGCCAGCGCACGAAGTCGTAGTCCGGTTGGCTGGCCGAAGGAAATCCCACCATGACTTCTTTGATACCTACTTTAACGATCTGATGCCAGAAGCGCTGTTTCTGCTCAACGGTCATCGGCTCAAGTAACGCCTGATTACCGTCGCGTAGGTCTTCGCTCACCCAGATCGGCGCGTGACCAAGGTCACGATCCGGCCATTGGCGATTGAAGGCAGGCACACGGGGCGCAGGGCGATATTTGCGATGATCAAAAGCAGACATGGTGGTTTCCTAATCGTAGCTGAGTGATTGAGTCGGCTGCTTGTGGCGACCGTGTTAACTTGTTCACTGCTTTTGGCAGCTTCCTTAGTGTAAAAGGTTTGCCGCGCTAGGTTCTTGCGAAGATAGGGTTAACAAGAACATAATTGGCATAATATGTCGTTCTGATTAACTATTTTGGTAGGAGCTGCCTGTTATGTCCGTGTCGCCATTGGTGTTGGATCGTTTTGATCGTCATATCCTGGATATTGTGCAGCAGGAGGGGCGTATCAGTAATCAGGAGTTGGCCGACCGCATTGGGCTTTCGCCTTCGCCGTGTTTGCGCCGGGTGAGGGCACTAGAAGAGCATGGCTTAATCCTGCATTACCGTGCCGAGGTAGATTCCCGCCAGCTGGGTTATCAACTGATGGCGCTTTTACATATTTCCATGGATCAGCACACGCCGGAGCGCTTCGATAATTTTGAGCGCCATATTCGCGAGATACCCAACGTCATTGAGTGTTTGATTATTACCGGTCAGGCGGCGGACTTTCAGCTCAAGATTCTGGTGCGCGATATGGATGACTATCAGCACCTGCTCCTGCACGTGATCAACCGGATTGAAGGCGTGACGGGGGCGCACACCAGCTTTGTCCTGCGGCGGGTCTTTGAACATCGCCCAGTGCCTACCGATCGGCTTTGATAGCCTTAATGCTTTTGGCATGGTCAAAGGTAAGCTAAGCGGTTTAGACTGCTTTTTTTCTACTTATTGGGAGTTTGCACTATGACGATTCAGCGCCACGATACGAAAGCCCGCATGAGCCGAGCAGTGATTCACCAAGGGGTTGCCTATTTGTGTGGCCAAGTGGCTGGTCCTGAGGCGCGTAATGGCGATATTACCGCTCAAACGGAAAGCATGCTGGCGCGGGTGGATGCGCTACTGAAAGAGATTGGTTCAAGCCGCGAGCAGCTGCTTAGCGCGACGGTTTATCTAAAAGACGGCAGCGACGTTGCTGCCATGAACGAAGTATGGGACGCCTGGGTGCCGGAGGGTTATGCCCCGGCGCGCACCTGCGTGTGCGCACCGATGCCAGCCGATGAGCTGAAAGTGGAAATTACCGTGACCGCCGCCGTCAGTGAGTAAACACTCACCAATCACTTGCTTGGCTTTTCCACCGGAAAGCGGGTGTCGCGCAGGCTGTCTTTGATTTTCTTGAGGTGGGGTAAGAAGTCTTCGCCACGCCTCAGGGTCACCCCGGTGGCCAGCGCATCAATCAGCGTTAATTGGATTACCCGCGAGGTCATCGGCATGTAGTGGTCGGTGTCTTCGGGCGTGGCCACTTCAAGCGTGGCAGTACACTCATGCGCTAACGGTGAATTGGGCGCGGTGATGCCCAGAACCACGGCGCCGGCATCCCTCGCCAAGCGGGCAATATCCACTAGTTCCCGGGTGCGGCCGGTGTAGGAGATAATCACTACCACATCACCGGTATGGCAGGCGGCGGCGACCATGCGTTGCATCAGCACGTCTATGTAGGCCATCACCGGCAGGTTGAAGCGGAAGAACTTGTGTTGGGCATCCTGGGCCACTGCGCCAGAAGCGCCCAAACCAAAAATGTGGATCTGTTTTGCCTGGGTGAGGTAGTCGACCATGCGCTCGATGGCGGCCATGTCGATTTCACGCTGTGCTTCGTCTAGTGCGGCTATGGTGGCGCCAAAAATTTTTTGGGTGTACTGGGTGGCGGTGTCGCCGGGCTCCACGGCCCGGGTCACATAGGGTGTGCCGCCGGCCAAGCTCTGGGCAAGTTTGATTTTGAAATCGGGGTAGCCTTTGGCGCCAAAATTGCGACAAAAGCGGTTTACCGTGGGCTCACTAACGCTTGCCGCCTGCGCTAGGCTGGCAATGCTAAGGCTGGTAGCGACCGTCGGGTCCTCAAGAATTACATTGGCGACTTTACGCTCCGAGCGGTTGAGTTCTTCTAAACGTTCGCGTAAGCGGTCAAGTAAGTCATGAGCCATTAACGGCCTCCCTAGGAGAAGTAGAAAGAAGCGGCTGCCATTCGCTGCACCAGGCCACAAAGGCCTCGGCAGGCAGCGGGCGAGCGTAAAAGTAACCTTGTGCAGCCTCACAGCCAATTGAGCTTAAATACGCCGCTTGGGCGGAATTTTCGATGCCTTCTGCCACCACATCGCAACCTACACTATGTGCAAGCTGGGTGATCGTTTGCGCCAGTTGGCGATCAATGGCGCTGGTTTCCAGATCCATCACAAAGGCACGATCGATTTTGAGTGTCGAAAAGGGCAGCGTTTTAATATACGCCAGCGACGACTGGCCCGTACCAAAATCATCAATAGCAACAGCTATATTCATTTTGGCCAGCTGCGCGAGCTGTTGGCGAGCGTGATCCATATCGCTCATCAGCCCGGATTCTGTCACTTCCAGAGCAAAAAAGCGCTGGGGAATCTGCTGCTCTTCAAGCCGCGCCAGTAGCTGTTGGGCAAAGTCTTTACGTGTTAGCTGGCGTGCGGCCACGTTGACGGCAATATGGAAGTCATCATTGAGCAGCCCTTGCGCCCGCCAAAGGTTGATGTAGCGCATCGCCTCATTGAGCACCCAGTCACCGATGGCAAGAATATCACCGCTGGCTTCTGCCAGTGGAATAAACTCGCCTGGGGAGATAAGACCGAGCTCTGGATGGTGCCAGCGCAGGAGTGCTTCTGCGCCTATAATTTTGTGATCGGCCAGCGATAATTTGGGCTGGAAAGCGAGCGACATTTCACCTCGCTCGGTGGCGCCGCGTATCGCCTGCTGAATATGTAGCTGATGGCGCTGCTTCTCCTCAATCGCTGGCGTATAACATTGGACGCGTAGCGACCCTTGGAGCGGCAACGCTAAGGCGGCCATATGCACCAGTCGCTCAGTCTCAAAATGGCCCGGTTCACTGCTAATCCCGATACGTGCGCTAAGGGGAAGCAACAGCTCATCCAACGCCTGATCCTGCTCAAAGCAGCTCAACAGCAGTTCAGCCAGTTGCGTCAGCTTAGCTGAATCTGCCGTTGGTGTGATAACCAAGAGTTCGCTGCCACCCCATAAGCCGAGCAGGCAATCAGCGCTAAGCTGTTGTCGCAGCTGCTGGCTAATGTGACGCAGCAATTGGTCGGCGACCTGGTAGCCGTGCAGGCGCACCACATCATCTAATTTATCGAGCGCAATAAACAATACCCCTGTGCCGGAGGCTTGAAGGGCCGCCGCTTGCAATGCCTGGCTTAACCCGCGGCGATTGGGTAATTGGGTAATCGAGTCAGTGCGCGACTGGCTATCAAGCTCTTGGGTGCGTTTAGCGACCGTCAGTTCTAACGTATCGACCTGCTTATCGCGTATTTGATAGCGGTGCTCAATGTTCAACGTATTGCGTATACGCTGCAGGACTTCATCCTGCTTAAAGGGCTTGGTGATAAAATCACGAACGCCCAAAGCGAGAGCGCGTTGACGGGTGGCATCATCGATTTGCGCGGTGAGCACAATGATCGGAGGCATCTGCTCTTCAAAGTGGGCACTCAACTGCTCAATAACCGCGTAGCCGTCTAAGTAGGGCATACGGATATCCAGCAGTAGCAGGTCAGGCATCTGCAACTGACAGTGGCCAAGCACTTCCCGTGAATCATTAATACCGTGAACATTCTCGAAGCCATACTCGTCAAGTAGGTCGAGCAATAATTCGATATTAACCGTGTTGTCATCAATAACTAGCAGATGTTTTTCGGTAAGGCTCATGGCACCTCCCTTACCACAGGCGGTAAAAACTGGTGAAGCGTACGGCTTAGCTTCTCGATATCGATGGGTTTCGTCAGGTAATCAGCAAAACCGGCGGCTAAACCATAGCGAAGATCGCGATCCATCGCATTGGCCGACAGGGCAATCACATTAATATGCTGGAGTGCGGGGGTGTTCTGTATCTCCGCTAACGCTTGATAGCCATTCATACCGGGTAAATGAATATCCATTAACACTAAATCAGGCGGCGAGTGTCGCATGATTTCAAGCCCTAGTTCTGCACTGGACACCGTCTGAAGCTCAATATTGGGATAGTCTTCTATAATGTCATCCATCAACCGTTGGTTAGTTGGATTGTCCTCAATATAAAGCAGCTGGAAGATGTGCTCAGTCTCGTTGGCGGTCTCTGAGATTTCGCTAGGCAGCATGTTTTCTTGCGGTAGGCTCTGTTCGTTGATAGGTAACGTAAACCAGAAGCTGGATCCTTCTCCTGGTGCACTTTCCACACCGATTCGCCCTTGCATCCGCCCAATGAGTTCGCGGGTGATGGCTAAGCCGATACCCGTACCTTCCGTTGTGCTCTGCTCGGCATCAAGGCGATTAAACGGTTCAAATAGCTCATGTTGGCGCTCGGCAGCAATCCCTTTTCCCGAATCGGTAACGCTAATACATAGCTCATCGCTCTCTTGCGTTACTGCGATTTCGATAGTCCCGTAATGACTATTATATTTAATCGCATTGGAGAGCAGGTTAAGCAGCACTTGTTTGGTGCGGGTGTAGTCTGCGCTGACTTGCCAGTGGGGAGGGTGGGGTGTGCGAAGTAACGTAATACCCGCCGCTTCAATATTGGCCTCAAGCGTACTGCAAGCATCATCAATCACGTTGGCCACTACGATTGCCTCAATGGATAGCGACAGATGACCGGCTTCTATTTTGGCGAGATCGAGTACCTCATTGATTAAACTCAGTAAATGAAGCCCGCTTTTCTCAATTTGTATTACTTGCCGCTGCTGTTTTTCAGTGAGTGGGTCGCGCCGCCCTTTGGCGAGTAACTGAGAAAATCCAATGATGGCATTGAGCGGTGTGCGCAATTCATGGCTCATTGATGAGAGAAATTCACTTTTCGCCTGATTGGCTATTTCTGCTTGATCTCTGGCGTTAGCCAAATCTTTGGTTACCTTTTCGCGCTCAGCCATTTGGCTGTAAAGGTTGATCAGCAGAGCGCAGGTATCGGTAAACGGCTGAAGCCAATCCAGCAGTGCCTGGTTGAGCGGCTGTTTGCTGTTGGCGATGGCAAACATACCGATCAGCCGCTCGCCGCTGAATATCGGCACACCGAGGTAATTATGCAGCGGTGGGTGGCCCGGGGGGAAACCGCCGCGTTTGGTGTGACTATAAACGTCATTGGTCATGATCACTTCGCCAAACGCAAACACGCGGCCAAGTAGCGATTTTGGGTTGGTAAGCGTCATATCGCCGCTACGCAGTCGTTCCATCAGGTGGCGAGACTCTTCACTCCAGGACAGGTCGGTAATCGCATGGATTTTAAGCGCATTGGTGGTCGTGGTGGGCATTACTTCACCGATCAGCGCGTAGTCACTGTCGGTAAGGTCGCGAAGCGCCTCCATTAAGAAGGTCCATAGGCGTTTTCCCGACATTAATGCTTGATAGTCGGTAACGCCCTGGTGGAGCACTTTGAGCAAGTTCTGCTCTTTACGTATTCTGCGGTTGGCGTTGTAAACATCGGTTAAATCGGTGAGTACGCCTAAAAACTCGACCACTTTTCCGTGATCATCGTGGATGGCATTAATCGCGAGATGAACCGGTATGTAATGCCCCTCTTTATGTAATGCCTCGACTTCACGGCCACGCCCAATGACTTTGGGCTCGTGACCAGCAATATAGCGGGCGATAAACGAATCGTGCTGTGAGCTAATGTCTGGGGGCGTGAGTACAGCGACATTTTTTCCGAGTAGCTCGCTCTCTTCATAACCGAGAAGGTTCAGGGCGAAGGGGTTGATACCAATAATCAGGCCCGCGTGATCAATACGTATCTTGGCGGTGGCGCTTTTGTTGAACAGCGCCTCAAAACGGCGCGCGGTATGGGTAAGGTCCACCTGCAACTTATGCTGGTGTAATAGCTCTTCTACTTGACCGGCCAAGCTACCGAGTAACATTAAGTCACGTTCGCTGAAGTCGCGAGGCTGGCGATCAATGATGCACAGTGTGCCTACCGGCATGCCATTTAATGGCCGTAGTGGGTAACCTGCGTAAAAGCGGATATGTGGCAGGTCGCCGACCAGTGGGTTATCTCTAAAGCGCTCGTCGTGAAGCGTATCTTCGATCACCAGTGGCGCATCAAGTGCAATGGCATGGGCGCAGAAAGAGACTTCCCGGCTGGTTTCACAGGTATCAAGTCCCTGATGCGATTTAAACCATTGGCGCTCTTGATCGACTAATGAAACCAGCGCAATAGGCACATCGAACAAGTCACGGGCCAATTGCGTCATCCGCTCAAAAGCCGTGTCGAGAGGGGTATCGAGTACCTGTAAAGCATGCAAAGCCGCCAAACGCTGTGTTTCATTATCAGGTGTTTCTGTGGCTTGCATGACTATTCCAAAGCTGAGAATTAATAAAACATACCATAAGGGTTTTATGCCAATGTATAACTAAATATCGGACATTAACCCGTAAGCTTTAACCAAGCCCAATCAGTTTCATTAACCAACGCCGGTAAGGCGGATAAAGCATGTGGCTAGGTGTGCGTTTTGATTGATAAAAAACACTACGTAAATGACTAAATCGCTCAAAGCCGTGGCGGCCGTGATAGGCGCCCATGCCACTTTCTCCTACACCACCAAAAGGTAAAGATGGCACTGCGTGATGCAGCAGCGTCGTATTAAACACCAGTGCCCCAGAACGAGTGGTTTCCAGCAACTGTTGCTGTAAACCTTTATCGTGAGTAAATGCGTAAAGGGCTAATGGGTGGGGGCGGGCATTCACAACGTTCATAGCTGCCGATATATCACTGACGCCAATCACCGGTAGGCAGCGGTTAAACGTTTCTTCACGCATCACCTGAAGGCCTTGATGGGGATCGATAATCAGTGCAGGCGCATGCGGGCCGTGGTCAATAATTCTACAGCCATGATCGTGGGCTTCTTGGAGCATGGCCTCTTGCCGCTGTTCATGAGCTGCATCAATGGCAGACGTGGCTGCATGATCGTCGGGCCGCTGCTGTTGAATGGCGTGGCTTAACGCCTTAACCAAGCCGCTAATATGGCGGCTCTCTACCAGCACATAGTCAGGAGCAATACAGGTTTGCCCGCCGTTCATGCCTTTGCCGAAAATAATCGCTGCGGCCGCTTGATCCAGGTCGGCATCGCCCGCCACGATAGCGGGCGATTTACCGCCCAGTTCTAGCGTGGTTGGGGTTAAATTCGCCGCCGCCGCTTGGGCGACTTGCCGTCCCACCGCGGTAGAGCCAGTGAATATCAAGTGATCAAACGGTAAACCGCTAAAGCGACGCGCGACCTCCTCATCGCCCTCCACCACGTTGAGCTCTTCAGGGGTGAAGTATTGCGGCACTAATCGCTTCAATAGAGCGCTGGTAGCGGGGGAGTGCTTGCTAGGTTTGAGTAACACCCTATTACCTGCTGCAAAGGCGTCAACCACCGGCATTAACGACAAACACCATGGGTAGTTCCAGGGTGATATCACGCCGACAACGCCCAGTGGCTGAGGCGCAATGCGAGCCCGTGCCGGCAGTAGCCGCCAGGGCATGCTGACCGCCCAAGGGCGCATCCAGCGCCATAGATTGAGTCTTGCGTGACGAATGGCGTCTAGTACCGCGCTGATCTCGGCTATGCGTATTTCCACGTCGCTGCGCTGACCAAAATCGGTTTGAATCGCACGGATAATCTCTAGCTGGTGATGCTTGGTCATGCGCGCAAGGCGGGCTAGTCGTTCACGTCGCACCGTTAGCGTCGGGTAGGGCATTTGATCGGCAGCATGACGCTGCGTTTGGAAGTCACCCGTTAGGTCGCGCTTCATGGCCTCTCCTTGTACGCCGCTATCGGCGCGAGTGATAAGCGTGGGTACCAATGCCGGTATAGATGGTCGCTATAAACGGCTGACGACAATGATTAATGTAAACGGTTAATGCAGTCAGTTAGTGTAAAGTGGTGCTGGCAATTTATATTGCGTTAGCCCCACACTCCCTGGAAGGTGCTATGCCGTTAGATCCACTGTCGCTCACTATTCTACCCACCATTGGGGCCGTCACGGCAAGCCAGTGGGATGCCCTCGTCGATAACGATCAGCCCTTTTTACGCCATGCTTTTTTACACGCACTTGAAGCCAGCGGCTCGGTCAGCGTGGCTACCGGCTGGGAGCCTTGTCATCTGAGTGTATGGCAAGGCGAGCAACTAGTCGCGGCGATGCCCATGTACCGCAAGCATCACTCCTACGGTGAGTATGTGTTTGATTGGGGCTGGGCGGAAGCGTTAGAACACGCCGGTGGTCGTTATTATCCTAAAGCGCTTAGCGCGGTGCCGTTCACACCGGTACCCGGCGTGCGCACGCTGATTGCTGAACACGCCGATGCCACGGCAGTGCGAGCGTTTCTTGCCGAGGCATGGCGTGAACAGTGCACAAGCCAAGCCCTTTCAAGCTGGCATTTGCTGTTTGCCAATGAAGCGGATGTCACCGCTTGGCAGGCACAGTGCCCCGAGCTTATCACCCGTGAAGGCGTCCAGTTTCAGTGGCGTGATCGTGGTTTTGGCGACTTTGATGGCTTCTTGGCCAGCCTGACCTCAAAGCGACGCAAAATGATCAAGCGCGAGCGGCGCTTAGTCGCTGAGCAAGGCTTAACGGTATCGCGTTTGGAAGGCGAGGCGATTACCTCCGCCGATATGGCACATTTCTATCGCTGCTATGCGATTACCTACCATGAGCGTGGTCGTCCGCCTTATTTAAACCATGATTTTTTTGAACAACTACGCCAAACCATGCCGGACGCGCTAGTGCTGGTACAGGCCCATAGTGAAGGCCGCCCGGTAGCCACAGCGCTCTATTTTCGTGGCAGTAGCACGTTATATGGCCGCTATTGGGGAAGCGAGGTCGTCGCTGATTGTCTCCACTTTGAGGCTTGCTACTACCAGGGGATTGAGTACTGTTTGCAGCATGGCTTAACGCTGTTTGATCCAGGCACCCAGGGTGAGCACAAGCTGGTGCGTGGCTTTGCCCCTCAACGAGTGCGCTCGCTGCACTATATTCGCCATCCGGGGCTTGCTGCCGGTGTCGCCCAGTTTTGCCAGGAAGAGGGCGAGCATGTCAGCGCCTATCGCGAAGCGGCCCATCAAGCGCTGCCTTTTAAGCAGTGATTTGAACCATCATTACGCCGTCATTTAATCCGACACTTAAACCGATACTAAAACTGTTATTAAAACCGACATTAAAGTAAGGCGCGGCTCGCTGGTGTTGCCCCTTAATGGCATAATGCGCGCCGATAAGCGCTCTTTAGCGGATCAGCGCAGAGGTTGATTCAGCCAGTGCTTTTAATAAACCCAGCCGATATACCAAGGGAGAGCAATGATGCGCAAATGGCTAGTGATAACATTGCTCGCGGTGTTGGCACTGCTTCAATACGAATTGTGGCTAGGTAACGGCGGCTGGAGCGATTTACAGCGTGTGGAGCAGCGTGTGGCGGTGCAAGAAGCGGCCAATGTACCCATGCGCGAGCGCAATGCGCGGCTGGCGGCCGAAGTGACGGATTTAAAAAACGGTTTAGACGCCATAGAGGAACGGGCGCGTAGCGATATGGGCATGGTGCGTACCGATGAACAATTTTTCTGGGTGCCTGGTGTGGCAATTGAGAATGAGCTGATCGGTATTAATGCGGGTCTGGTCGCTCCCCAGGAGCCGGCACAGTGAGCCAAACCTGGCTAATCGTTCCTGCGGCGGGCCAAGGTCGCCGCATGGGGGCAGACAAGCCTAAACAGTATTTAACCTTGGCCGATGAACAGCCGGTGTTGGCGCATACCTTGGCTCGGCTGCATCACGCCTTTCCCCACGCCCGCTTGGTACTCTGTTTAGATGCTGATGACCGCTGGTTTTCACCAGGCTGGGTACCTTTTGCGGACTGGCAGCGAGTGCCAGGTGGCAACGAGCGAATGGACAGCGTGTTAAATGCGCTGCACGCCATGGCGGCTGAGGGTGATGATGTAGTGATGGTGCATGATGTGGCACGTCCCTGTATTACCGTGAACGATCTGCAGGCGCTCTATCAAGCCGCGTCGACACACCCCGCTGGCGCGCTCTTGGCGATGCCGGTAGCCGATACCATGAAGCGTGCCGATAATCAGCGCCTGAGCTCGCGAACAGAACCCCGGGATGGCTTATGGCATGCGCTAACGCCCCAAGGTTTTCGTTACGCGCTGCTGCGGCGTGCACTGGAAACCGCCCGCCAGCAGCAAACACTGGTAACTGATGAAGCCTCGGCAGTCGAAGCCCTGGGCGAATGGCCGCAATTAGTAAGCGGGCGGCGCGATAACCTGAA